>Ga0116171_10000814_pt1 | contig 32358 bp, 18 predicted proteins | sample AD_JPNHW2_MetaG_FD_89798 | JGI IMG/M metagenome (GOLD analysis project Ga0116171, IMG submission 89798) | Active sludge microbial communities of municipal wastewater-treating anaerobic digesters from Japan - AD_JPNHW2_MetaG | ecosystem: Engineered > Bioreactor > Anaerobic > Digestate | place... | reverse complement strand
GACCTTCGTAGAAGGTCAAACTATTGTAGAAAATAATTAAAAATTGGATCCAGACCCTCGTAGGGGGTCGAATAATTTGCTACTTTTATTTTTTGAAATTCATTCAAAACACACCATTCTCTAAAGTATTGATATGAAGCCATTTATACACGATGATTTCCTCCTTGGCAATAAGACTGCAAGAAGGCTTTACCATGAATTTTCGGAAGGAAAACCCATAATCGATTTTCATTGCCATCTTTCTCCGGCAATGATCTCCGATGACAGACAGTTTGAAAATCTCGGACAGATCTGGCTTGAAGGTGATCATTATAAATGGCGGGCCATGAGGACAAACGGTATCCCTGAAAGATATTGCACCGGAGATGCATCACAATATGAGAAATTTGAAAAATGGGCCGAAACTGTCCCTTCCGTGATAGGAAATCCTCTTTATCACTGGACTCATCTTGAACTTGCCAGATACTTCAACATCTTTGACCTGCTCTCGCCGGCCACTTCAGGTAAAATCTATGATAAGGCATCAGAAATGCTTCGTTCAATGGAGTTCAGCACAAGATCGCTTATCAAAAAGATGAAGGTCGAGGTAATATGCACAACCGACGATCCATCCGACACCCTTGAACATCACGCCAAGCTTAAGGGATCTTTTGAAATACCTGTGCTGCCAACATTCCGGCCCGATAATGTTGTCAAAACCGATGATCCCCTGAAATTCATCCAGTATATAAGCAGGCTTGGTGAATCGGCCGGAGTATCAATTGACAGCTTTGAATCGCTTGTCGAAGCTCTTGATAAAAGGCATGAATTCTTTCATTCAATGGGAGGAAGGCTTTCCGATCATGGCCTCGACAGATTTTATTACAGTCAGTTCGAATATGACCAGGTAAACAAAATATTCCACAGGCTTCTAAAAGGCAGGATGATCGATGCCGACGAAACTGAAAAATACAGGACGGCCATCATGGTTGAACTTTGCAGGATGAACCATAAAAGAGGCTGGACACAACAATTCCATGTCGGAGCGATGCGCAACAACAACTCAAGGATGTTCAGGCTTATGGGACCTGATACAGGCTGGGATTCAATAGGCATACCACAGGATGCATTAAAAATGTCGGCTTTCCTGAATGCCATTGACAATACCGACCAGCTTGCACAAACTATACTCTATAACCTAAATCCTGCCGACAACGAAATGATGGTTGCAATGGCAGGCAACTTCAACGACGGCAGCAGACCTGTAAAAGTACAATACGGAGCAGCATGGTGGTTCCTCGATCAGAAGACCGGAATGGAGAAACATCTGAAAGATCTTTCGGCTCTTGGAATTCTTGGCAGATTTGTCGGAATGGTCACCGACTCGCGTAGCTTCCTCTCCTACCCGCGGCATGAATATTTCAGGAGGATCGCATGTAATTTTGTCGGTGAGGAAGTTGAAAAAGGCACTATCCCTGACGATGACGGACTTTTGAAACCACTGATCGAAGGTATTTCTTACAACAACGCCAGGGAATACTTTGCGGCCTTTGCGGTTTAGGCTTTAATTCACATATACTATCAAATAATAAAGAATCGGATTATCATGAAAGAAACACTTGATCTGACAGGAAAGACAGCGGTAATTACAGGAGGCGGTGGTATTATTTGTTCAGTAATGGCAAAATCACTCGCATCACAGGGTGCAAAAACAGCAATTATTGATCTTAATAAAGAAGCATCCGAAAAAGTAGCAAAAGAGATAGAGGAAGAATTTGGAGTACCTTCACTGGGACTGTCAGCAAACGTACTCGACAAATCATCGCTTGAGGATTCAAAGAAGATCATCAACGAGAAACTGGGCCCCATCGATATTCTTGTAAATGGCGCCGGAGGCAACTCACCAGCAGCCACAACAAAGCTCGAAAAAATGGAAGGCAGTGAAAATGAAGATCCTTCCGACACATTTTTCGGACTTAAACTCGAAGGTTTCGATAGGGTGTTTGACCTTAATTTCAAGGGAACCATTCTGCCGGCGATGGTTTACAGCACAGATATGGTAAAAAGGAAATCAGGAGTCATTGTGAATATATCATCAATGAATTCCTACAGGCCTCTCACAAAAATACCGGCATACTCGGCAGCCAAGGCAGCTGTTAATAATTTCACACAATGGCTGGCCGTGCATTTCTCAAAGACAGGAATAAGGGTGAATGCAATTGCACCAGGCTTTCTCCGTACAAACCAGAACAGGTTTCTCCTCGTTGATGAAAAAACGGGCGAGCCAACACCACGAAGCCTCAAAATCCTGGGATCCACACCTATGGAACGATATGGAACACCTGAAGAACTCACCGGTACTCTTCTGTATCTTGTTTCAGACCTTTCGAAATTTGTGACCGGGGTTGTAATACCTGTCGACGGGGGATTCAGTGCATATTCGGGGGTATAAGGTCAATTATCCCTGGCTCATATTATGCCGGATACTCTCCGGAATTTTAAAAATGTAAATTTAAAAAACGGGTAAAATGATATACTATCAGTACGGATCGGAAACTACAGTGATGAGCCCCAGCGATCTTGAATACGGAGTGTATGCGGCTCTTGTTAAAATCGGCCAGAGAAAAAAGATACTTGTCGTTCCGCCTGACTTTACCCGCTTCCATTCCAGGGCCGGCAACATCACCACACTGTTGTATAACTACTTCAGGGACAGCCTGACAGATATACTTCCCGCTCTTGGCACGCACTCTCCAATGACGGAATCTGAGATAGCCGAAATGTACAAGGGCGTTCCAAAAGAACTGTTCAGGATTCATGACTGGAGAAAGGATGTGGTTACGGTGGGTACAGTCCCGGCAGAATATATCTCTGAACTTACTGAAGGAAAATTAAATTACACATGGCCCGCACAGCTGAACAGGATTGTAAAATCGGGCGGCCACGACCTTATAATTTCAGTTGGACAGGTTGTCCCGCATGAGGTTGTCGGCATGGCAAACTATAACAAAAACCTTTTTGTCGGAACGGGAGGACCTGAAGGAATAAACAAGAGTCATTTCGTGGGTGCCGTATACGGCATGGAAAGGATGATGGGCAAGGCCGATACTCCTGTCCGCCGACTTCTCAATTATGCCTCCGAAAAATTCATCCCCGATCTTCCTGTTGTATATATTCACACTGTTGTGGGACGAGATGAAACAGGGAAACTTGTAATAAGGGGACTGTATATAGGGGATGATTATGAAGTCTTCAGGCTTGCCTGCGACCTGTCGCTTAAAGTCAATTTTACAGCCCTTGATAAGCCTCTCAGCAAGACCGTGGTATACCTCGATCCTGCTGAATTCAAAAGCACATGGCTTGGAAACAAGAGCATCTACAGGACAAGAATGGCCATGGCTGATGAAGGGGAACTCATCATTCTTGCCCCAGGTCTGAAGGAATTCGGGGAGGATAAGGAGATCGACAGACTAATAAGAAAATACGGCTACAGGGGTACTCCATCAACGCTGAAGGCAGTGGAAAAAAATGCCGAACTCAAGGACAACCTTAGCGCAGCGGCTCATCTTATCCATGGAAGTTCGGAGGGAAGGTTCTCAATTACATACTGCCCCGGACACCTGACAAAACAGGAGATAGAATCCGTGAATTTCAGGTTCGGAGATCTTAAAACGTACATGAAAAAATATGATCCGTCAAAGCTGAAGGAAGGATACAATACACTGCAGAACGGCGAAGAAATATATTACATTTCAAACCCGGCAATAGGCCTCTGGGCATCAAAAGACAGACTGAAATGATAAACTGGGGAATAATAGGGTGCGGAAAGGTAACTGAGCTTAAAAGCGGTCCGGCTTTCAACAAGGTTGAGGGTTCGAGACTTCTTGCCGTCACGAGGAGGAACAGGGAACTTGCAGAGGATTATGCGCGCCGTCATAAAGTTCCGAAAGTCTACTCATCTGCAGAAGAGCTTATCGCCGACAGGGATATTGATGCTGTCTATATTGCCACTCCTCCCGGAAGCCACAAAGAATATGCACTAAAAGCGCTTCGGTCGGGAAAGCCTGTTTATATCGAGAAGCCTATGGCTTTGAACTATCGCGAGTGTGCCGAAATAAACGAGGCTGCAGAAAAATATAATCTGCCTGTTTATGTTGCCTACTATCGCAGGACTCTCCCGGGGTTTCTTAAAATTAAACACCTTATAGACTCAGGAGAAATAGGGAAACCCCGTTTTGTCATATTTCATATTTTTAATTTCCAGTCGGAGGATGAAAAAGCAGGAAAGCTGCCATGGAGGGTATTGCCTGAAATAGCCGGTGCAGGACATTTTTTTGATCTTGCCTCACACCAGCTCGACTATCTCGATTTTCTTTTCGGGCCTGTAAGGGAAATCTCTTCACTGGCGATTAACCAGGGAGGTCTTTACAAAGCTGAGGACTTTGTTTCGGCTGCCTTCCTGTTTGATAACCACATTGCCGCTACCGGCATCTGGAGTTTCAGCGCCCCAAGGGAAGCAAACCGCGATACTTTTGAGATAATAGGCGAAAAAGGATTGATAAAAACCTCTACATTTACATACGATCCTATTGTGGTTATAAATGATGCAGGAACGAAAGAATATCCAAATGAACGGCCTGAAAATATCCAGTTCCACCTCATTGAACAGATCGTCAGGGCTCTTTCAGGAAGCGGGGAAGATGTGGTCAGTACCGGGATCTCCGCTGCCCGTACCAGCATGGTAATGGATGAGGTTGTGAGAAAGTACTATGAAACTTACGTAACTAATAAATAACGACTTAATAAAATCAAATAATAATTGTAATAATCAAATTATGAATACATTATCTGATATCGGACTGATTGGCCTGGCCGTAATGGGCGAAAATCTTGTGCTTAACATGGAAAGCAAGGGATTTCAGGTTACTGTATATAACAGGACAGTTCAGAAAGTAGACGATTTCCTGGCCGGAAGGGCAAAGGGGAAAAAGATCACCGGGGCACATTCAATTGAGGAACTTGTTCTTTCGCTCAAAAGGCCAAGAAAAGTGATGATAATGGTCAAGGCCGGAAATGCTGTCGACGATATGATAAATACTCTTATTCCTTACCTTGAAGAAGGTGACATTATAATCGACGGAGGCAATACACATTTCCCCGATACCAACAGAAGAACTGCATTTGTTGAAAACAAGGGTCTTCTTTATATAGGTACCGGAGTGTCGGGCGGAGAGGAAGGTGCATTGCTCGGCCCTTCAATAATGCCCGGGGGATCAAAGGAAGCCTGGCCAGAGGTAAAACCTGTTTTCCAGGCTATTGCAGCAAAAGTAGAGGACGGAACACCATGCTGCGACTGGGTTGGAGAAAACGGAGCAGGTCATTTTGTAAAAATGGTCCATAACGGCATTGAATACGGCGATATGCAGCTTATTTGTGAAGCATACCAGATAATGAGGGATCTCCTTCACATGACAGCCAAGGAAATGCATGAAGTATTCAGCGAGTGGAACGAAGGTGAGCTGAACAGCTATCTCATTGAAATAACAAGGGATATCCTCGATTACAATGACGCCGACGGTAAACCACTTATTGATAAAATCCTCGACACCGCCGGTCAGAAGGGAACCGGAAAATGGACGGCAGTAACGGCTCTTGATCTCGGGATCCCGCTAACGCTCATCGGTGAAGCAGTTTTCTCAAGATGCCTTTCAGCAATGAAGAATGAAAGGGTGAAGGCATCAAAAATACTTGCCGGACCCTCGGGGAAATTTACAGGCGACAGGAAAACTTTCCTGAAGGACCTGATGGAAGCCGTTTATGCTTCAAAATTAGTCTCATATGCCCAGGGCTATTCTCTGATGAAAGCCGCAGCAGATGAATTCGGATGGAAGCTAAATTACGGCGGAATAGCTCTGATGTGGAGAGGCGGATGCATTATAAGATCCGTATTCCTAGGAAAAATAAAGGAAGCCTTCGACAACGATCCTGCAATAGCTAACCTCCTTACGGATCCTTTCTTCAGGACAAAAATGGAAAAGGCACAGAATGGCTGGAGAAATGTTGTTGCAGAAGCAGTGAAATCGGGTATTCCTGTTCCATCAATATCTTCAGCCCTGGGATATTATGACGGCTACAGATGCGAAAATCTGCCGGCAAACCTCCTTCAGGCACAGCGCGATTACTTCGGAGCACATACTTATGAAAGGATCGACAGACTGCGCGGGGAATTCTTCCATACTAACTGGACAGGCAGGGGTGGAACAACAGCTTCAACAACTTATAATGTATAACCACTCCTAATCCAAGCCATATGTCTGCAGCTTCAATAAATGAAACAATAGGGAAATACAGGTGGACAATCTGTGCCCTTGTATTTTTTGCAACTACTGTCAACTATTTCGACAGAAATGTCCTGGGACTTTTAAAGACTACTCTTGCCGAGGCCGGAATCTTCGGATCCGACAAAGCCAACCAGGAACTATACTACTCGTGGGTGGTGATGAGCTTCCAGATAGCCTATGCAATAGGCATGACCCTGGCCGGAAGATTCATCGACTGGATAGGAACTAAAAGAGGTTATGCATTTTCGCTCCTGGGCTGGAGCATCGCGGCAATAGGACATGCCCTTGCATATAATACTTTCACTTTCGGAATATGGAGGGCGGCCCTCGGCTTTACAGAATCAGGTAACTTCCCTGCTGCTAATAAGACAATGGCCGAATGGTTCCCTAAAAAAGAAAGAGCACTTGCTACAGGATTATATAATTCAGGAACCAACATTGGGGCAATACTGACTCCCCTGTTCGTACCCTGGATTGCAGTCCACTGGGGCTGGCAGACAGCATTTATTTTTGTCGGTGCCATTGGTCTTATCTGGATGTTCTTCTGGTTCCGGATTTATGCGTCGCCTGAACAAAAGCTGAAAGCAGGCATACTTACGCAGGCTGAATACGATTACATTCACAGCGATCTCGATGAAAAAGCCGATAAGGAAGCCGAAATGGAACCAGGCGCCAAAGTAAAAGTGCCATGGACAAAGCTTCTTACACTCCGGCAGACATGGTCATTCTTCATCGGGAAATTCCTCACCGATCCGGTATGGTGGTTTTATCTTTTCTGGCTGCCGGCGTTCCTGAACGGCGAAAATGCAAGAAAGATACTTGAATTCAAGACCCTGAATCCTGCTTATACAGGCGATGGATCAGGAGTCCCGGGAGTCATAAGCTGGACGCTTGCCGTTGCCGTCGTTTATACAATTTCAACAGTCGGATCAATATTCGGAGGCTGGATTCCCAAAAGATTCATAAACAACGGTATGGCAACTTACAAAGCACGGAAGCTTTCGATGTTCATCTATGCCCTGTTCCCGCTTTCCGTACTCCTTGCAAGCTGGCTTGGAAAATATAATACATGGTATGCTGTCCTTGTTATCGGAGTTGCATGCGCGGCTCATCAGGCATGGTCGGCAAATATCTTTACCACAGTATCCGACATGTTCCCGAAAAAAGCCGTTGCATCAGTCACGGGTATCGGCGGAATGGCTGGCGCTGTTGGCGGAATACTCATTGCGCAGGCGGCAGGATTGCTTCTTAAACATTATACTGCAGTGGGTAAAACAGAACTCGGCTATGGAGTTATGTTCATCTATTGTGGAATAGCATACCTGCTTGCATGGATAATTATGCATTTTCTTGTTCCAAGAATGAAAAGGGTTGAAAATCTGTAAAGAGAATCTATGAAAGAAATCGGTAAATATTCAATTGGAATGGGCGACAGGTTCGGACGTCAGGGACATGCCCAGTTAAAAGCCATTATTGAAGCCGGGAAAAAAGGAATCGAAATAACGCCTGTTTGGAATAAATCGAACAGGGAACATAATATAATCGGGACACAGCCTTCAGATGTAAGATCCGAAGCCGATACAGTGACGCGGAATGCGGGATTTAAGAAATCCTATTTCGTCGACGCCGATCATATCAACTTTGATACAGTCGACAGGTTTATTGACTGCTCCGACTTCTTTACAGTTGATGTTGCATCCTATATAGGAAAACTGGCTTCCCGGACCGATATTGAACGATTCATCTCTTTTGCATCAGGGTATACCGGCAAGCTGGAGATCCCGGGGATAAGCAAGACCCTGAAATGTTCAAAAGAACATCTTAACGAAATAGCAGAGAAATATCTTTTCGCTTCAAAAAAAGCAGGCGAGATATACCGTAAAATCGAAAAGCAGAAAGGGAAAGGTAACTTTGTTACTGAAGTCTCAATGGATGAAGTTGTTCAACCACAAACTCCCCTTGAATTGTTCTTTATCCTGGCCATGCTGGCCGGCGAAGGTGTTCCTCTTCAGACTATCGCTCCGAAATTTTCGGGAAGGTTCAATAAAGGAGTTGACTACTCAGGCGATCCGCTGAGGTTTGCAACTGAATTTGAGGAGGATCTTCTTGTAATCGGTCATGCTGTGAAAGAGTTCGGACTGCCTGAAAACCTTAAGATCAGCGTTCATTCGGGTTCGGATAAATTCTCGATTTACGGGCACATTGGTTCAATAATAAAGAAACATGATAAGGGAATTCATCTGAAAACAGCCGGAACAACCTGGCTCGAAGAGGTTATAGGCCTTGCCGAAGCCGGAGGGGAAGCTCTTGAATTCGTAAAAACAATTTACATAAAATCGCTTGAGAAGATCGAAGAACTTTGTGTACCATATGCCGATGTTATCGATATCAATATAAATATGCTTCCGCAATCAGGCATTGTTTCTCACTGGAACAGCGTGAAATTTGCTGCCTCGTTCCGTCATATTCCCGGGAACAGGGATTATAATCCCAACATGAGGCAGTTATTGCATGTGGCTTATAAACTCGCTGCCGAAAACAAAGAGCATTGGTTCAGGCTTCTTGATGAACATGAGGAACTAGTTGCAAAATGTGTTTTTGAAAATATTTATGACAGGCACATCTGCAGGCTGTTCGGAATATCCTGAATAATCACCTGCCGAGCTCCAGCGCGGCAAGAATAAAGGGTGCGACACCCTTGGGGTCGTTGTCGATCCTTTTTTCGTTTACATAATATTCAAATGATCCGTCCCTGTACGGATTGCCACCGAGTCCGCAACCGCCGCAAATATTATGTAGCGTTAAAGTCCCCTCCTGACCAGTCGTTACCAGTTCCTTTAGAATACTGTCGAACGCTTTTTCTGCTATTTCAAGGTATTTTTTGTCAAGATAACCTTTATGAGCCCCCCGGGCAAACACATATGCGAACATTGCGGATCCCGAAGCCTCAGGATAATTTCCCTCCCTGTTGACCTGGTTCAGCACCTGAAACCACAATCCTGTGGCAGGATCCTGAACTTTCAACAATGCATCGCATGTGTTTTTCAGAATACTTATAAGTTCTCCGCGGTCGGGATGATCCTTAGGAAGGTAATCAAGGATGTCGATTATTGCCATTGTGTACCAGCCCGTTGCCCTGCTCCACGGATAATGCGATTTCCCGGTCACCGGATCGCACCAGCGCTGCTGCCTGCTTTCATCCCATGCATGCATCAGGAGTCCCGACTCTTTGTCTAGTGTCTTTTCATAGATAAGCTTTGTCTGGAACGTTGCAACATTGAACCATTCAGGCTTGTCGAATTCATCAGCATACTGAACCATGAAGGTCGATGCCATGAATATGCCGTCAAGCCACATCTGCCATGGATAAATATTCTTATGCCAGTAACCTCCTGACAGGGTTTTGGGGTGCGACTCAAGTTGAAGGATAAGATTGTCGAGTGCCTTCTTATATTTTGCCTCATGTGTTTTCCTGTAGAGGTCCAATACATTTCTTCCCGGGAATATCCTGTCAAGATTATATTCGGCTATCCTGTAATCTTTTACAGTTCCGTCGTCATTTACAAAATAATCGACCCAGTCTTCAACATATTTTGAATATTTTGCATCAGTTGTTCCCATCCTTCCGATTGCCATTCCAAGGAATGCAACATCATAAGCCCATTTGGGGTTTCTGTCAACATAATATATCAGGCTGTCTGATCGGGCAATAACTGATTCAGCCATCTTTTCTGACCACTTGCTGGCTCCAATGTTACCGGATCCCTGTACCAGGCAAAGGACGGTCATTGCAAAAATTATCTTTTTCATTAAATACGTTTTTTTCATTATACCAATGGATTTAACAAAATTACCGTTATTACCGATTATTCAGCTTATAAAATCATGGAGGTTGAATCATCAGATTACTCTTATGAGACAACCTCCTTTTTCCGGCATAATGAAGAGATTTTTCTCACATTACACCATTTTCATACTACTAACCTAAAATACCTAGTAACCCGGATTCTGCATAGCTGCTTTCTCATCAGCAGTAAGTGCATGCCCTTCAGCATTATAAATTGCATCGAGGAATGTCTGCGGGATCGGGCGCAGGTAATGCTTCTCCTGAAGGGCTGCTATTGTGGCTTCATTGTAAGTTTTGGCGCGATTTAAAAGTGTTTTGGTACGTGCAAGGTCTTCCCAGCGGAAAAGCTCACCATAGAGCTCGCGTGAACGCTCGTTGAGAAGGAAACACATCATTCTGTCATAATCTGTTGTATATCCGAGAGTTGATACAATGGCCTCGTCCACTGCCGGGAGGCTTGCCGGGGTGATCCCGGTGGTAATGTCCGAAGCAGCAGTCGTTACAGGAATATCAAGCGATTCGTAGTATGAATTTGAAGTGCAGTATGAATTTATCAATTTGCCGGCAGAATTCAGCGGAGCATTTGAATTGTTAAGAACTGCAGCGCCACCGTCTTTGTATAAAGCCCTGTCTTCACCCTCCTTGAACTGTGCCCGTGCACGGACGATATTCATAACCGTGATAGCTTCATCATATTTGCCTTGGCGGATAAAAGCTTCAGCTTTAATGAGATATGTTTCAGCTACCCTTGCGTATATACCATCGCGGCGACCTGCAGTTGCGGCTACGGCCGGGCGGGATCCGTCAAGCCATTTGCTTAGAGCGGGGAACCTGCTGACATTGACCGGTAACTTCAGGAAACCGTTTCCATTGGCAAGGTAGCGTGGATAGACATGAGGTGTAGGCTTCCCTGTTACAGGGTTATTGAAATATACCCCTGTATGTGTACTTTTTACTTTCGGAGTTCCTCCGGCAGTAGGATCGGAAAACCTGGTGTCGCCCGCTTTATTGATAATGTAGATCAAGCCCAGGTCGCCCTGTGCATAAGTCACAGGCAGACTTGTATTAGGATCTGTTCCGTTAAGCTGGGCAAGGTTTGAGATATTGTTAAGATTTGCCTTTGTTTTAAAGCTTTTCCAGAAGCGCGAATCGTTCTCAAGGTCAAACACACTGAAAGCATATTCATTTGTCCTGCATCTCTGGTACTCACGTCCACCTGCTATATCCCGTACAAAACCAGTAAGTGTTTGATATACTGATAGAAAAAGAAGATGATTGTAGTTGCCGTTGCCATCATTTGCGACTGTGGTTGTACTGGAGAACTGTGCAGCAAAAATCACTTCCGGCAGTTTCTCGTTTGCACCGTCAGGCCCTGTATAAGCGAAAATATCGGAAAAATTAGGTGCAAGGGCATGATGGCCGATAACCTCATCTGTAAGTGTTATTATCTCCTCAAGGTCCGCTGTTTTATACGAAGAGTTCCAGTCGTTATTTATCTCAGAACATCTGTAGAGGAGAGCTTTTGCCAGGAAGTGGGCAGCTACATCCTTGTATAGCTTTCCTTCCATAGGCTCGGCATCAGGAAGTCCTTCATATGCTGTCCTGAAATCGGCGATTATCTGGTTAACGCACTGCTCTTTTGTTGCCCGTTCAAAGAACCTTTCAACGCCAATGGATGGCTCCAGTTTCAGAACAACAGGTCCGTATTGTTGTACCAGCCTGAAATATGCGAAAGCGCGAAGAAAGGACCCTTCGGCCTTATACAGCTTGTTTTTATTTACATCAGTAATAGCCACATCGACATTTGCAAGAAGCATGTTTGCATCGCCGATAGCTTTATACATCATGTCCCATATTTCATACGTTTTTGTAACATTTGAAGTTGGAACATTAGGAACTATGGAACCCAGGTTAGAGTTATAATCGTTCCAGGTTTGCTGAGCCTGGTCGCCTCCAACTATGAATTCGTCAGTACCGCACTGTGTGGTGGAAACAGATTGTTCCCGTCCCATGAAGAAGGTCCTGTAATGGTTGTACAGGCCGTCGGCGAGGTCGGCAATCCCCTCGGGAGTTTGAAAATACTCGGTGTTTCTCTGGGTCTTCAGCTCTTCGTCAAGAAAATCCTTTACGCATGAACTGGTACCTGAAATAATCAGGATAATTGCCCAAAGTGCTGATATGGTTTTTAAAATCTTTTTCATTTCTCCTGTATTTTTTATTTTATTGTTAAAATTCATTCAGTACTTTTTCAGAATCCCACGTTTATTCCAAATACATACCCGCGGTTATAATAAAGGGAGTTATATTCGGAATCCCTGAATTTATTATTTGACCAGAGCATACCGGCATTCTGTACCTGTGCAAAGACCCTGATACTGTTTATCTTAACTTTTCCCAGCAGACTCGACGGCAACATGTAACCAAGAGATATGTTTCTTATCTTGATCCACGAATCATCTTTATAATATGTGAATGCATAAGTATCGCCGCCGGCTTCACTCATAAACGGCCTCTGGTATTCGGCATCGGTATTATCAGGAGTCCAGTAATCGAGCTTGCGCTGATCGCCATACATCCCTGTGAGGCCTTCGCCTACACCTGCTTTATATTTGAGACGACCGGTAACGAACATTGATAGCTCGATTCCTTTGTAACTTAGGGTATTGGTGAGGCCCAGTGTCCAGCGCGGGCGCGTATTGCCCAGGATGACCCTGTCGTAGTTGCCTTCGATACGATAGTCGTTATTCTGGTCTTTGACCTTGATTTTGCCTGGTGCAAACTGGGATCCGTTAGCATTGAACTTTGCTATTTCTTCCAGATCCTGAGGAGTATCCTGCCAGATGCCGATCTTTTCGTAATCATAAATCACACCTATCGATTCACCTATGAACCAGGTATTTGCAACCATATCCTCCTTGCCGTTCATCAGCGATTCTATCTTGTCTTTCTGCCATGCGGCGGTTGCACTTAAATCCCATGAGAAATCGCTTCTATTAAAAACGTTTGCATTTATGGTGAGATCGATACCCCTGTTGCTTGTCTCGCCGACATTTGCAATTGTTGTGGTATAACCCGTAACACTTGGAAGGGCTACAGTCAAAAGAAGATCGGAAGTTTTTGATCTGTAAGCTTCGATAGTCCCGCTTACCCTCCCTTTCAGGATAGCGAAATCAACTGCCAGGTTATACTGGGTTGTGGTTTCCCATCCAAGATCGGGATTTGGGACTGAGTTTGCAAGTGTATAACCTGTTTCAGTGCTGGTTCCAAAAGGTAATGAAAGTTGTGTTATTGCGCCCTTTGTTGAGTAAAGATCTACAGCTGAGTTACCTACTGTACCGAAGCCTAAACGCAGCTTAAGCTGGTCGATCCATGTCACGCCATTTAAGAAAGTCTCCTGGTCCAGGCGCCATGCTATGGCAGCGCTGGGGAAAAAAGCCCATTTATTTCCTTCAGCAAGCTGTGAAGCGCCATCCCAGCGGCCTGATAATGTAAGCAGGTATTTGTTGTTGTAATTGTAGTTCACACGTGCCATATACGATTCGAGCTGACGTTCGGTAAGACCGGAACTCCAGGCTGACAGTTGGGAACTTGTAAGCGACCCGAGGCTGTACCACAGCTGGCTCGGGACCTCTATCCCCTGTCCTGATATACTGGATGTCTCACTGGTCCATTTTGAAGCGGTCTGCAGCAATGTGACCCCAATCGTGTGGGCTCCGAAGGTATTGTCGTAATACAGCAGGTTATCTATTGTATAGGAGAAGTCCTTGGTATTTGAGACACTGGCATTAGAGGCGCTAAGTTCTCTTACAATTGACTTTGAGTCGTTATAATATCCGTTTCTGTAGAAGCGGAAGTCAGGTCCGAAATTCATACGGTATCTGAGACCCTTAAAGAGTTTTACTTCTGTAAAGAGGCTTCCAAGGATACGGAGAGTTTCGCGCTGGTTGGTTGAGTAAAGCCATTCGTCAATTACGTTCCAAACGCGTGCTTTTCCACCAGGATGGACTATACGGTTTCCATCCTGATCATAAGGAAGAGAATAAGGTTCGATCCTGGCTGCAGCGGCTATAAGGTCGGCTGTTACGTTGGAGCTTCCACCAGTGGCGCTTTGCCCGTAATCCTGGTATTGGAACGATCCGTTGATACCTGCTCCGAATAAGATCCATTCCTTTGGGTTTAGCTCGACATTTGTCCTGAGGGTATAACGCTGATACTCCTGTCCTTTTGTTGTTCCCTGGTTGTCGAGGTAACCTATCGAACCATAGGCTTTCATTGTTTTTGTACCTCCACTCGCGCTGAGGGTATGCTCCTGTGTATAGGCCGGCTGTGTTACCACTCCCAACCAGTCAAATGTTTCAACCCTGGAGGGATCCCATGTGCTGCCTTCCCAGCCTTTCTGAATATTCTGCCATGCAGTGGGTTCTGCCGTAAAATAATTTATGGTTCCATCATTGGCAAGAGTAGGCGTGTTACCCGGTAATCTTGAATATAGTCCGGTTTTTGCATCATAGGATGCATAATATGCGCCCCAGCGCGAGAATTCCATGAAATCCGCAACATCCATGTAATCAGAACGCCATATCATCTTTTCATTTGTAAGCGTACCTGAGTAGTTAAGCTGAAATTGTCCGTCTCTGCCTCGTTTTGTTGTTACAAGTACAACTCCGTTGGCTCCTCTCGAACCGTATATGGCAGTTGCTGAAGCGTCCTTGAGTATCTCGATCGACTCTATATCCTGCTCGTTCAGTGTTTCAATACCTGAATTCGACAGAATAGGAATACCATCAACAACATAAAGCGGCGCGTTGGAAGCCGTAAGCGAACGAGCGCCGCGGATTGAAATACTTCCCAGTGTACCGGGACGAAGGGAGGTTGTAATATCGACGCCAGCGGCTTTACCCTGAAGAGCCTGGAATACATTGTTCACCGGACGGGCCGTTATTTCTTCGTTTGAAACGGAAACAACAGAACCGGTCACATCACTTTTTTTCTGGGTTCCATAACCGATAACTACAATCTCATCTATCCCGGTATATTCTTCTTCAAGGACAGCATCAACAGAACTCTGGTTCCCGACAGAAACCTGAAGTTTTTTATAGCCAATGAATGAGAACTCCAAAATATCAGAGGCAGGATTTTGAACAATGATGGTATAATTACCGTTTATGTCGGTCTGGACTCCGGTTTTGGTACCCAGCACTATTACGTTTGCACCTGGTAAGGCTGCTCCTCCTGAGTCAGTTACTTTTCCGGTAATAGTTCTGGCATTTTGCCCGAATGTCGCTGCCGACAGCACAGACAGCATCATCAGGCAAAAAATGCGGTAAAAGAGAATCTTTTTCATGTTACTTCATAAATTAAAGGGTTAGAGTAATTATTCTGTTATATTATTTTTTGATATAACTGTTTTCATGTCACCGTCTTTTACTAAAGGAATGCCGGGAAAAATATTATTCATAATAAAAACATCTGTACTTTTCCCATCCTTCGAGATGTATCCAGCCTTCCTTTCAGGCTGATAGCAGTTTGTGATCCTTATGTTTCTACTGTTGGTAAGCTTAACCACAGGCTCACCGGCAGGCGAATCCAGAACCGTAACCCTGTCCCATGAAATACCTTCCGAATCCTTTATTTCCAATGCAGGTCCGCCTCCCACTTCCATCTCCATGTCGTGAAAACTTATTTTGCCTGAATTCTCGAGAAGAATTCCTTTTTTCGAAAAACTCCGGATATCACTGAAGGAGACCTGCGATACTACCCTCTCTTCGAGGCCATAGATGGCAGCAGGTCTTTGTGCCTCCCTAATATTTATATTTGAAAGTTGAATGTTACGCACGGCAGGGGTCCTTTCCGATAAAGGCTCGGGATCGGAAGACTGATAGCGCAATGTAATAAGGATGCCTTCATTTACTATATTATACATATTAATATTTGAAACCCTGACATCTTCAACCAGTCCTCCCCTTCCTCTCATAGTTTTAATCCTGATTCCGATGTCGGTGCCCTCGAAAACGCAATTTGATATGGAAATTCTTTTTACGTTGCCGCTCATTTCGCTTCCGATAACAACTCCTCCATGTCCTTCAAGCATTGTGCAGTTAGTAATAGTAATGTTTTCCGTTGGGCTGCCTGCTTCCCTCCCATCTTCATCCCGGCCCGACTTGATAACAATACAGTCGTCGCCCACGGTGATATGGCAGTTTGAAATATGCACATTTCTGCATGACGATGGATCTATCCCGTCTGTATTTGGTGAGTTTCCCGGATTCCTGATGGTTATGCCTGTAATTGTTATGTTATCTGAAAATGCAGGCATTATTGTCCAGAACGGAGGATTGGAAAAGCTTACACCTTCGATTAGAATATCGCTGCACTCATAAGTGGTTATCATCGGGGGTCGGAGGAAGTTGTTTTTTCCCCTTATATATGTGTTTCGCGCAAGAAGAGCAGCATTTTCACCCTTAAAGATATCCTGCCATTTTGGATCGACAGCCTGGCCCGAATTTACTTTCCTCATGAAATCCCACCATTTTGAGCCCTGTCCTTCAAGATGACCTTCACCCTTTATACTTATGTTATGGCAACGGTAGGCATAAATCTGCGATCTGAAATTCATAACCCTTACATCTTCCCATCTCGATGGCGCCATAGGCAGATAATCATCAAAATCATCGGAAAACCTGAGTACAGCACCTGCATCAAGGTAAAGTGTAATATTGCTTTTCATTTCTATTGACCCTGTCAGAAATGTACCGGCGGGAAAATACAGTGTCCCTCCTCCCCCTGATGACAGGCTGTCGATCAGGTTGTTAATAATATGAGTACATTTTACTTTTCCCGATGGATCAGCATTATGGGCGATAACATTTGTCCAAACCCCTTCCTGAGAAATTATCTTTAATGAAAATAGAAAGGCAAGGAGAAGTACTATGGTTCTTTTCATAAAATTCCTTTATTGATCAGATTTCTCAGGCTAATTTAACATTTATTAACAGGCTTTATAGGGTACAAATCATCTGTTTTGGGATGAAGAATTGACTGAAATGAGCGAGTTTGTATTAAATTTGGATATACCTAATCGTCAGAATGAAACTCGAGCTAAGGATCATACTGCTGACAATGTTCCTTGCCTTTGCAAAGATGGCCGGAGGCCAGGATATCTTCAGGTTTGATCATATCGGATCGGAAGAAGGCCTGTCGCAGAATACAGCCTTCAGCATACTCTTCGACAGCAGGGGATTCATGTGGATTGGCACAATGAACGGGCTTAACAGGTACGACGGTTATGAATTCAGGATTTTCAGAAGCAGCCAGACCGGACCCGGAAGTTTCACAAACAACAGGGTTATAAACTTATGGGAAGACTCAATGGGTTTCATATGGCTTGAGACTTACGACGGTTACTATCATTTTTTCAATCCTGTCACTGAAATATTCCATTCCATCCCTCCTTACGAAGGTCCTGATGTACAAAACGGAGCAATGAAGATCTTTCTTCAGTATTCAGATGAAATTATCTTTTTGGGATCATCTGAATCCGGACTTTATGTGCTGAGATATGATGGATCGAAGAAAACCTACGACATAAAAAGGCTTGCTGCAAATGAGGATGAAGGAACAGGGACCAGGGTAAGTTTCATTCACAGGGACTCATCAGGAAACTTATGGGCAGGTACCCGGAAAGGCGTTTGGTTTATATCCGGAGAATCCGTAAACAACGGCGAATACACCATAACCCCGAAGTACAGTGATGTTTCATTTACCTCAGTCTGTGAAACTACCGATGAAATATTGTTCGGATCGGAAGGAAAAGGAATATTTACATTCAATAAAGCCACTGCCAAAACAGGAAACCTTAATACAGAAGAGAATCCAGATCTTAAAAGCAACTTCATAACTCATCTTTACCATACCCGGAACGGAATAATACTTGCAGGATTCAGGGATAAAGGACTGATGTATACAAAAGTTGGTGATGGTGTATGGAAGGATCTGCAATTTCATTCCGGAAATATTGACAGGATTTATGAGGATAAATATGACCAGTTGTGGCTGACAGCAGCCGAGTTTGGTGTAACAAGGTTTAATCTCAGGGATCTGTCCTCCTTATTCTACAATCTTACGCCCGACGAGATAAAACCTCTTACTGATCTGGAGAGGCCACATTTCTATGAAGACTCGCATGGCAACCTCTGGCTTGGTCTTCACGGCAATGGTCTGGGTATTTATGACAGAATTAAGGATTCTTTCAGGTTTTACCGCAACGACCCCGGAGATCCCAACACAATATCATCAAATTTCGTTCACTGTATAACCGAGGATAAATCAGGCCAGTTATGGGTTGGTACCGGCCAGGTCCTCGGGGGCATTGTAAAGGTTATACCGGTAAACAGGGCTTTCAATCATTATCAGCCTGAGAAACGACCTTCAGACCTTCTTGACAATGTTTCAAGAGCTGTACTGGAGGATTGTAACATGTATCTGTGGGTGGCAACGAAGTCGGGAAAAATCCATCTGTTCGACAGCACCATGACGCAAAAAAGAGTATTCTATTCTTTGCCTGGTTTAGCCCATGAGTCGATGAGGAACATAACATACACCCTTTTCAACGATTCGAGGGGTTATTTATGGGTGGGTTCAAAAGGTTACGGACTCAGCGTTTCAACGATGCCGTTAATGGATTATTCTTCAGATTACAACAACCTGAAATTCAGAAGATATACAAGCACACCTGGCGACAGGACAAGTCTGGGCAACAACAATATTTATTCTATTTGTGAGGATCTGAGCGGAGGGATCTGGATAGGGACATATGGCAACGGACTGAGCCTTGCGCGGCGTAATGAGAACAATACGATAAGCTTCGTGAGGATCAACCACGAAAACAGTAACCTTTCGGGCAACCAGATCCGGCACCTTCTTGTTGACTCTTCGGGAAATCTCTGGATAGCCACTACTTTCGGCCTTAACCTGCTTGAACGAAAGGACCTTGAAGCAGGAAATTTCAATTTCAGAATTTTCCTCAAAGATCCGTCTGACGAAAAAAGCCTCATATACAATGATGTGATCCATATATTCGAAGATTCGGAGAAAAGGATCTGGCTGGGAACGTTCGGAGGAGGAATTGAGCTGATGCTTAACTATGGAAAAGACAGCGCTGAATTCATACATTACGGAATTGAGTACCCGGCCGGCTCCGGTATAGTTTATGGCATCCTCGAAGATAATTCAGGTAATATCTGGTACAGTACCGAAAACGGTCTGGCCCGCCTCGATCCCGATTCCGGGAACTGTGAAATATTTAACAATTATAATGGCCTGGGATTCAATAGTTTTTCGGAAAACACCTGCTGCAGGACAATCGACGGGAAGCTTATCTTCGGAGGAAATGAGGGAATTGAAGTCATTGATGCAGCTTTGCTCGGAAATGAAAATAAGACTACTAGGGTTGAGCTTACGAAATTCCTGCTGTTCAACAAGGAGGTATCGGCAGGGCAGCAAAACTCTCCTCTCTCAAAAAGTATATCTTTCCTTGACGAGCTTACTTTGAAACATTTTCAGTCAAGCTTCAGCATTGACTTTTCTGCTCTCGATTATCTTGATCCGCAGCAGGCCCAATACACATACAGGCTCGATAATTTTGAAACCAGCTGGAACAATATAGGTTATCAGCACCGGGCAACCTATACAAATCTTTCGCCCGGCCGGTACATTTTCAGGGTAAAAGCTTCACTCAACGAAGGTAAAACATCATCACCCGAGCGGATATTAAAGATCAGGATCATGCAACCATGGTGGAAAACCCTTCCTGCATATATCGTTTACGCGGTGCTGGCCGGACTTATTGCCTGGATGATTTTCAGAATGGTTTCGAGGATAAACAGGTATAAAAATGAACTCGCAATTGAGAAGAAAGTAAATGAACTGAAACTTCAGTTTTATACAAACATCTCCCATGAGATCAGGACTCCTTTAACGATGATTATAGGTCCGCTCGAGGATATGATAGCCGATAAAGCTTTCACTCATGGCAGAAAGCTGCAGATGGGAATAATGCTGAAAAATGCCCGAAGGATGCTCAACCTGACAAACCAGCTCCTGGATTTCCGCAAGATACAGAATAACAAGATGATCCTGAAGGCAAGGGAAATAGATATTGTCAGTTTTACAAAGGACATTTTCAGCAGCTTCGGACCTCTGGCAAGGCATAAGGGAATAACCTGTTCCTTTATTTCAGATAAGGATAGTATTACTATCTGGGCCGATCCGAACAAACTCGACATAATTATTTATAACATAATTTCCAACGCTCTTAAATTCACAGGCACAGGCAGGAATGTTACGATAAAGATAAATGATTCATATAAAAACAGTTACGTTGATATCTCTGTAACCGACGAAGGACCAGGTATTCCTCAGAAAAACCTGTCGGATATTTTTACCCGGTATACGATTTTAAGCAACCAGGATCTGGCTGGAACAGGGATCGGCTTGTCGTTGTCGTATGAACTGGCCCGTCTCCATCGTGGCGATCTTCTTATCGAATCTGTTGAAGGGAAAGGCAGCACCTTCACCATCAGGATGCTTAAGGGGAAGGAACATCTTTTAAACGCCCAGGGTATCGTGTTTGATGAACAGCACGGGGAGCCTGAACGACATCTCCATACCGGGGAATCGCGCGAAACATTCACGGAAGAGGGGCAGATGCATTCCGCTGATCCTACCGGAAGGAGCCTGATGCTCGTTGTTGAAGACAATAATGAGATCCTTAACTATATCTGCCAGTCGCTTAAATCACATTTCAGCACCATTAGCGCCAGAAATGGCGAAGAAGGCCTTCATCTGGCCAGAACAATGAATCCTGATATTATAATTACTGACATCAGAATGCCGGGAATCGACGGTATGGAAATGACAAAAAGGCTTAAGGATGATTTCCTGACAAGCCATATTCCAGTCATAATGCTAACTGCAAAAAGTGAGGTCAGGGACCAGATCGAAGGCATCGAAACCGGAGCTGAAGCATATATTACAAAACCCTTTAACATGGAATACCTTAAGAGCGTGGCTGTAAACCTTCTTAGCCAGAGGGCAAAGGTTCTCGCTCACTTGTATAATAACACATCCAATGGTAATGGTTCGCTTAAGATAAACTCAAAAGACACGGATTTCCTTAACACCATAATAAAATGCGTTGAGGAGAAATGCCCCGGAGAGCTGTCGATAGATATTCTGGCAGAGAAATGCAACGTAAGCCGGACTGTATTATACAATAAGATAAAAGGATTGACAGGATCGAGTCCGGTCGAGTTCATACGGAGACTTAAAATGGATATCGCCTTGAAGCTTCTCGAAAACGGATATAATGTTTCTGAAGCAGCTTACAAAACAGGTTTTTCGGATGTAAAGTATTTCAGCAGGTTATTCAAGTTGCAGTTTGGATATTCGCCAAGCAGGCATAAATCAGACAGATAGGAAGGGAAAATAAAAATATACAGACAGGTTTGCATAAAAGAGAATTGTATTATTTTTATTCGCTTAATTCTCATAGCAACAATTATTTCTAACATAATTATTAAGAAAAACATGAAAAAATCACAATCAAGGAGAGACTTCCTCAGAGTATCAGCTGCCGGCGCACTTGGAGCACTGGTATTATCACAGTCAGGATGCGGAAACAGTTCAAATAAGGCAAAACAGGCTGCCGCATCGGAACCTGTTGATCCAAAATCGTTCGGGCTTGGCCTTCAGCTTTATTCAATAAGGGATGCCATGGCAACTGATGTGCCAGGATCGCTTAAGAAAGTATCCGATTTCGGTTATAAATATGTTGAACTTGCTGATTATGTAGATGGCAAATTCTATGGCTATGCACCTCTGGAATTCAAGAAACTGGTGAATGATCTGGGAATGGAGATACTGAGCAGCCATACACAGGTCGAAGGGGCAGGAGTTACGCTTGAAAGCGCAAAGAAAATGGCTGATGACCATGCAATCATTGGTGCAAAATACTGTGTCCAGCCCTGGATAGTTGAAGAAATGCGTACCACAATTGCAAGCTATCAGAGGATGGCAGCAAACTGGAACCAGATAGGCAAAATAATGAAAGAGGCAGGATTGCAGTTCGGATATCACAATCATAATTTCGAATTTGCGACTGTCGAAGGTAAGGTTCCATATTATGACGTGATGCTTGCAGAACTTGACAAGGATCTGGTCGTGATGGAACTGGATATGTTCTGGGCAACAAAGGCCGGACAAAACCCTGTTGATATTTTCAAAAAATACCCGGGCAGGTTCCCGCTGTACCACCTGAAGGATGCCTATACAAACCAGCCTCCTTTCTTCGATGTCATAAAGGACGATATTGCACCTGTAGGTGAAGGCGTTATCAACTTCAAGGAGATAATTGCTGCCAAAGATGTCGCCGGAATGAAATATATGATTGTTGAAGAGGACCAGAGCCGCGACGGCGATATGTTCGTTGATATCCAGAAAAGCATTACGAACCTTACAACAAAAATCCTGGTTTAATTATCCGGCATGAAAGGCTAATAAGGGATTTAATTAAACTTTCTATTTTAACCGCAAAGAATCCAAAGTTTAAGCAAAGCGGGCGAAGATAATCTTTAGAGATTTATTGCTTCGCGACCTCTAAGTGAAGACTTAATATCTTTGCGGTTAAATTTTTCTATTGCAATAGCTCTCTTCTTATTCAAGTGTCTTGAAACCAACTACTATTTGGGCCTGAGTCTGGGTGAGATCGAAGACAATCATCTCATTTGTGCCTTTCCTCAGGAATGTAGCCGGACAATAGAGTCGCTTCTGCGGCCCGATATTCCAGAAGCGCCCGAGATTATGACCATTCACCCAGGCAATTCCTTTCCTGAAGTTCGACAAATCGAGATAAGTATCCCCGGGTGTCGAAAGGAAAAAGCTGCCCTTGAAAAATATACCCTCCTTACCAGGATTCCTGTTCGACGACCTCAGATTGTAAATATATTTATCATCCATCGGGAGATTGTATACCTTCCAGTTCATAAGAGTCATCCCGTTAAGGGTAACCCTGTCGGTAATACCTTTTCTGTCGATAAGATGCTGTGCAAAGTTTATCCTGCCCATCCCTTCAACAAGAATCTCAAGTACGGGTTTTTCTGCTTTACTTTCCGGTATATCTATTGTATTTATTCCCTCTCTCCGATCGAGATATCCTATATATTTTCCATTGAGGAAAACAGTTGCATAATCGTGAAGGTCGGTTACAGTTAATTTCCCGCTTTTATGCCCGACAAGTTCTGTTTTATACAGAATAAAACCATAATCCTGATTAAATGCTTCAAAGGGCTTTGGCTGAACCGAGCTAACGGGTTCCGGCAGATTATCCCATATAGGGGTGAAAGGCGTCAGACCGATTGATGGGATTTCAAATGAAGGAATCGGTTCAGGAACCGGCGGCAGCTTTTTCCCCTTGGGCAGATATGATCCCAGAAGCTTACGGATTGACATGTATTTTGGCGTCGGCTGTCCCTGTTCCGTTATCGGGGCATCATAATCGTAACTTGTAACATCAGGCTCATAGCCCTTCCCTCCTGAATTTGCGCCGGCTGTAAATCCGAAATTGGTTCCTCCATGGATTACATACAGGTTGAACGATTTTTTATTATCCATAAGGAACCTGAGCTCTTTAAGAAGATCAGCGGTATCGGGTTTTACCCACTTCTCGCCCCAGTGTGTCAGCCAGCCCGGATAAGTTTCGCTGCTGAAGACAGGGACACCCGGATTTAATTTTGCGGCAAGTTCAAAATGCTCCGGACGGCTTCCTGAATCAAGTCCCACAGCACATCCCGGAAGAGATCCCGCTTCAAGCATATATGTTGTCGGTCCGTCGCCAGTGAAAAACGGTACATCGATCCCGTTCTCCATCCAGACTTCCTTAAGCCTTGCCAGATAATTCCTGTCATTGCCATAGCTTCCGTATTCATTTTCTATCTGAAGCATCAGCACAGGGCCTCCGTTTGTAACAAGATATGGTTTTATCTCGGCTGCAAGTTTCGACATATATCTTTCAGCTGCTGCCATATATCGCGGATCCATGCATCTAAGCTTAATATCGGGAATTCTCAGAAGGTAGGGAGGAATACCTCCAAGTTCCCATTCAGCGCATACATAAGGACCCGGCCTTACGATCAGCCATAATTCCTCCTCCTGAACAATTTTAAAGAATTCTCCAAGGTTATGATTATCTGTGGTAAAATCAAAAACACCCTCCTGCTGCTCATGGAAATTCCAGAAAATATATACGCTTATTGTATTGCATCCCATAGCTTTTGCCATCTGTATCCTGTTGCGCCAGTATTCAGCAGGTATCCGGGCCGGGTGCATCTCACCACTGATGATCTGAAATGGGTTGCCGTCGAGAAGGAACTCAGTAGTCCCGAGTGTAAATGTATGCTTTGGTTTCTGTTTCTGGGAGAAGCCTGCAACTGTTAACAAAATAACAGATAAAACAGTCAAAATGAGCTTTTTACGCATATTTATGAGTTTAGGTTTCCTATTTTGCAAGTATCACGGCCCTGCGGCCCGAATAATACGAAGTTCTGACGCTCAAGATATACATTCCGTCCGGTAATCCCAAACCCGACAGATCAATAAGTCCGGGATTTCCAATTAACTTATGCTCAAGGGTTTTCCCGGTAGAAGAATAAATTGTAACCTCCATGACTTCAGCTGCATCATCTGTCATAAGCTGGACGGTAATGAGGCCCTGTGTGGGATTTGGATACACAATGAGAGAACCGTCAAACGCCGGATCAATGATCCCGCTTCCATCAATATTATCTGCAAAGGGATTGCCGTCTTTTTTCACTGATAGCGTCCAGTACGAATAATCAGCCGGATTTCCTGCAGGATTGACTTCGGCCGAGGATAGAGAAAATCCATCGCCGTCAGCTTCTGAAGGCCATGGAAGATCATCACTGTAGGAAAAATCGATTATTGCATCCCCATTCGTATCTTTTACGAGTATTCTCTCCCCGGAATTAGAAAAATTACCCTTGAAATTACCCGAAGCCGCCATCCCGTAATAGTTATAGAATTTTGACGGTTTTGATGCAATAACATAAAACTGGCGCGGGGGAAGCAAGACGCCGGAGGGAAAGTTAAAATACACAGCTGAATCGATAGCAAGGCCCGATAGATTTACAGTGTTTTTGCCGGTGTTCTTGAATTCGATAAATTCAAGGTCCTGTCCCGGAACTGTATCTGAACCCGCAATAAGATCCGGTGGATGATAATTAAGTTCGGTTACCTTAAGTCCGGCATAATCCTCATTTGAATTCAGAAAGCTGACACGTCTCAGGGCGCTCCAATTGCCGTCTGAGAGTATCCTTGCATTTATGACTGCCGATCCGTTAAGATTAAGTATAACGTCATTCAGTGAGAAGGATACGCCGGCGTTAACCCCGCCTCCCGGCCTTCGCGGGTCAGTTCCGTTAAGGGTATAATAAATGGTTCCGGATCCCGAACGATTCTCAATTTTTGCAGTAAAAGTGGATGCAACCGTCACTTCCTGTTCTGTTATAAGAGTCTCACCTGATTTTATTACCGGGGCATTGACTTCCGGAAACAGTCCTGCCCTCTTCAGCTGATTTATCACAACAGCCGTCCTTCCAGATATAAAATTATTCCTTATTTTCCTTATTTCGGGCATCCAGGTGTTGTCCTTGGTATATGGCTCTCCGGTGCGACCGGCATCTCCCCATCTTGCCGACTCGGCAACAACGGCGGGATCTGCCTCATTTATCCTTTTGTCAAGCCTTTCAAGCGCCTTTTCCGGGGAGAATACTCCTCCTGCAGTAAGATGTCTCCAGGCCCTGTCAGCAAATCTTACCCTGTATTCGGGATTGGCTGAAAGTTTAAAATGAAGCCATTGCGGATGGAATCTTGTAAGGTCGCTCACTTCCATTTTCATCTCACCGCTCAATGTTCCTATATTTACCCTGTCCTCATTTAATCCGGTTCCGGGATTATGCGGTTCATCAAACATGGAATGCTCAGCATCATGCGTGTAAAATGTGAACCCCTTTGAATTGTCGTTCCTGTCGTCGATAGCATAGAAATTATTTGCCTTCTTGTTCTGCATGAACGAAGCCGTGGGGCTGTCGAAATTCCCTGTATAAAAAATAACCATCATGAAATCTATGAGGTTATCTATATCAACCATTATCTTCCCTCCCTTTACCGGTCGTCCGTATTGATCCTTTCCTTCGACCCTGAAATAATCTGCATCCGATTCAAAACCCTTTTTGCACAGGTTCCATAATTCATCCCATGAGGCGATCGATCCGTCGGTGACTTCGACGGTATAACCTGTCGCCGTATTTACCTTTATCACATCATAATCCTCCTCCTCTCCTCCGAAATAAGTGGCGGCATATCTTGCCTCAGGCCTTTCCTGTGTCTGATAAAGACCCCAGTACATTCCGTTAAGATAAAGGTGATAATATCTGCTTCGTGTGTAAGGTTGCCCCATGTCGCGCTGGGTGTCGCGCGAAAAAACCTCCCTTACTATCGAATTGTATCTTGAGCCGTTGCTCCATGCATAGTTCTGATCAGTCCTGAGGTCGATTTTATCAAATTCGCCGGCGCCTTCATTCCCAAAAAGCGGGAACCTCAGTTTGTCATTCCCGTATTTTTCCCTGAAAAAGAGCCTGAAAGCATGTTTGGGGAATCCGTCGCCCCTGCTGTAGCCACCCCTGATCCGCAGCCCGGCATTTACATTAAAACCTGGAGAGCCATCCGGAGAAATCAGTTCGGCGCTGCACTCCCTCTCCCATTCCAATCCGTGCCCGGTGGCGTTGACATAAATTCCCGAGGCCGGATCAAACAGATTCTTAAGGTCAGTAACAACAGATATTGAAGGGATGCCAAGCAATGAACTCACTATTTGTCCTGAATATGCAGGATTATTCACAATATCCGCATCCATATCATTATCAATGACCTGGCCGTTTACGCTGTTAGCCGGCCATCCTCCTCCGGGGAAGCTCTGAGTTTTGACTTTCTCCGGAAAAACAAAGGTCCGTGTAACCGGGATCGAAGGTTTGAATCCTTCCCTGAAAAGTGATGCCCTGACTATTACTGCCGGGGTGACCGGCCTTGAATCATGACTGTCGGGATCTATATTTATTGCAACAGGATTTGATGCTATGACAGCTGTTGCGGAGTTCCTCGGATTACTTCCGTCGAGCGTATAAATTATCTTAAGAGCCGGATCGTGGGTGCTGACTGTAAGGCTGAAAGGATCTTCAAAAAAGCCAGATCCTGAAGAGAATTCAGCTCTGGTTGAATCAGCAAGCTCCGGCAGGCTAAGCTCGGCATGTATCTCCATGTCGAAATAAAAATCTGTGCTTGAACTGCTTACATTAAAGACCTGAACAGCGATATAATTAGTTCCCTCCCTGAGGCTGAGCAATGAAGCGCTTACGGTGAAGCTGGCTCCAGCACCCGATTCATGATTTTCCGGCGCCACACTGTTATAAGCCGGGTTAGCCGGCGCATTTACTGACAGAGCCTGATTTCCGTTTACCCATAAAATGAATCCGTCGTCATAATCTGCTACGACAGTCATTTCCTTTATAAGATCCTTACCTGAACATTCGAAAGCCGATCTCAGAAATATTGATGTGTAAGCTCCCTGCATATCAAGCAGTTCGATTCCGCCCGTGCCGTCGCCATATCTGAAAGGAGCCGGTCCCTTCGGCCATGAAGAATAATCATAATCAGCGCCGGTCCAGGATGATGTGAGGGAGGCAGCATCCTTTCCCTTGAGGTAATAATATTCCGAATGATAGCTGAAATCTATCTGCCCCGAAACGGAAAAGGGAAACCAGGATATTAAAAATAGAATACCATACCGAATATGTTTATTAAGAAATCGCATAAGAATATTTAAGTTATATCAGACCGTAATTAAATTGCCTGGAACCCGTGAAGCTTCCTGTAATAGCCTTCATCCTTTTTCATCAGCTCGTCATGTGTACCTGTTTCAGTGATCCTTCCTTCATCCATCACAACTATAAGGTCGGCATGCTGAATTGTGGAAAGACGGTGTGCAATTACAATGGACGTCCTGTTCTTCATAAGCTTCACTATGGCATCCTGAACAAGTCTTTCCGATTCGGTATCAAGGGCCGAAGTAGCCTCGTCAAGGATAAGTATCGGCGGGTTCGCCATAATAGCCCTGGCAATGCTTATTCTCTGCCGCTGCCCGCCACTAAGTTTGTTCCCTCCCTCTCCAACCATATTTTCATAGCCGTTTTCTGTTTCAGTTATGAACTCGTGCGCATTGGCTATCATGGCTGCATTTCTGACCTTGTCGTTATCAGGCGAATCGACGCCAAAAGCTATATTCTCGGCAAATGTTGTATTAAACAGTATCGACTGCTGGCTCACAATACCCATCAGACTTCTGAGGTCCTTTATCTTTAAATTGCGGATATCCGTACCGTCGATAAGTATCTCACCCGAATCGACATCCATAAAGCGGGGAAGAAGATCGGCAAGTGTCGATTTACCAGCGCCCGAACGTCCGACAATTGCCACGGTCTGACCTTTAAGAATCTTCAGGTTAATATCACGGAGGACAGGTTCGCTGTTATATGCATACCACACTCCTTTGAACTCGATCGACTCCCTGAATTCACTCACCGGAACAGCGCTCTCCTTTTCGGATATTTTCTCCTCTGCCTCGAGTATCTGATCTATCCTGTCGATTGAAGCCATTCCCTTCTGGATATTGAACCAGGCTGTTGTGATGTTTTTTGCAGGAGGTATGATCTGGGAAAAGATCGCAACAAATGCGATAAGCCTTTCCACGCCCATATTACCAATTCCCCTCAGTGCCAGCGAACTCCCGAAATAAAGGACTACCATCAGGACGATTGTTGAAAGGAACTCGCTGAGTGGCGAGGCGAGATATGCTTTCCTTGTAACCCTTTTGAAGACTTTTGCATACTTTTCATTTGTCACGGCAAACTGTGCCTGCATTTTTGGCTCGGCATTGAATCCTTTAACTATCCTTAATCCCGAAAGAGTCTCCTCGACTACCGAAAGCAGACGGCCAAGCTGCTGCTGCCCCTGAAATGATGCAGACTTAAGCGTTTTACTCGATTTCCCGATCAGCCAGCCGCTGACAGGCAGGAGAAGAAGTGCAAATAACATCAGCTGATAGCTTGTTGCAAAGAGGTAAATCAGGAAGACCAGTATATAAAGAGGATCCCTGAACATCATTGTGAGCGAGGCCATAACAGAGATCTCAATCTCCTGTACGTCGTTTGAAATACGCGTCATGACGTCTCCCTTCCGGGCATCTGAGAAATACGAAAGGGGAAGCCTGAGAATCTTGTTGTACATAAGCTTTCTCAGATCCCTTACAGTACATGAACGAATAAATGCCATGCTGTTGTTTGCAAGAAATACGAATCCGTTTTTCAGAAGACTGGCGATAACCACAACAAGACATACAAGGAGAAGAGCATTTAACTCGCCATATTTCTCAATAAAAACATAGAAATTGTAATTGACGGCTGAATTAAGATACTCCATACTGAAACGGAATTCACCCGGAGGAGGCAACTGTTCAACGGTTTTGAAAAGTATCCTGAGGAATGGTATTAGAAGTGTGTATGAAATAAGTGCAAATACTGCACTCAGTACATTGTAAAAAATATTCCTGAATGCCGACCATTTGTACGGGGCAATATATTTAAGGAGGATCCTGGCTTTGTTCATAAGGGCTTTCTAACATTAAAAACCTGTAAAATTAAAAGGGGTTACCGCTTTTAATTCCGATTTCAGCGAATCGCTTACATCGAGGTTATCAATAAACGAAAGAATCGATTCTTTTGTTATCTTCTGGTTGGTACGGGTAAGTTCGAGCAAAGCTTCATATGGTTTATGAAATCCTTCGCGCCTTAGTATTGTCTGAAGGGCTTCAGCAACGACGGCCCAATTGTTATCGAGGTCGGCATTTATTCTTTCTCCGTTGACTATCAATTTATTAAGACCTTTAAGGATTGAATTGAATGCAATTATTGTGTGACCAACAGGAACTCCGATATTCCTCAGCACCGTCGAATCGGTAAGGTCGCGCTGAAGCCTCGATATTGGCAGTTTTAAAGAAAGGTGCTCAAAAATCGCATTTGCATACCCAAGGTTACCTTCGCCGTTCTCAAAATCTATGGGATTGACCTTATGAGGCATTGCAGAGGAGCCTATCTCTCCTTTTCTGATCTTCTGCCTGAAATAATCGAGAGATATGTAATGCCATAAATCCCTCGACATATCCGTAAGGATCACATTGATCCTGCGCATGTTATCAAACAATGCCGCAAGGTTGTCATAATGTTCGATCTGTGTCGTCGGAAATGATCGCTGCAAACCAAGAGTTTCATTTACAAAATTATCGGCAAACGACATCCAGTCGATTTCCGGGAATGCCACTCTGTGTGCATTCATATTGCCAGTGGCTCCACCGAATTTGGCGGAAAATGGGATCTGTCCGAAATATTTTGTCTGTTCATCCAGCCTCGCAACGAATACCGAAATCTCCTTGCCCAGCCTTGTAGGGGATGCAGGCTGGCCATGTGTCCTCGCCAGCATGGGAATGTCTTTCCATTCCTCGGCATACGAGGCCAGCGTCTCCCTTAATTCAAGCATCAGCGGGAAATAAACATCGCTAAGCGCATCCTTCAGCGACAGTGGAACAGCCGTATTGTTAATATCCTGTGATGTAAGGCCAAAATGAACGAATTCGGACCATTTACCCCAGCCCGACTGGAAGAACTTCTCTTTAAGGTAATATTCGACGGCCTTTACATCATGATTTGTTATCTTTTCTGTTTCCTTAACCTTCTCTGCATCTCTCACACCGAAATCCTCATAAAATCCCCTGAGGGTTGTAAAGTTCTCCTTCCTGAAATCAACAAGCTGGGGAAGCGGGATCTCACATAGAGCTATAAAATATTCTATTTCCACCATCAGCCTGTACTTTATCAGACCGTACTCGGAAAAATACCTGTCAAGCTCTTCGGTCTTCTGTCTGTACCTTCCATCGAGAGGTGAAATTGCTGTTAGATTATTTAGTTCCATTGTTTACCCGTTTGGCTTTTCAATTGTTACTACATTTGCACACAAATGTACTATTTTAGCTCCACTAAAAAGCAAGAGATGGATAAAATCAGAATATCGGCAGTAAGGTATGCAAATACTTATCCGTTCATTTACGGCCTTATGGAATGCGGATTTGATAAAAAAGCTGACCTGACAACAGACCATCCATCCGATTGTGCTGAAAAGATAATTACAGGAAAAGCCGACATCGGACTTATCCCTGTCGGAGCCATCCCCTTCGTGAAGGAACCTTTCATTATAGGCGATTATTGTATCGGTGCTGACGGAAAAGTTAGAACAGTCCAGATGATGGGGAATTCCGGCTTTGATAATATTGAAAAGGTCTATCTCGATTTCAGGTCAAGAACCTCCGTAAGACTAGTTAAAGTGCTTTCTGAACGTTACTGGAAAAGGAAATTCATTTGGAACGAAACTTCGGCAGGATTCGACTTTGCCTCCATAAATGATAACGAGGCTGTTGTCCTGATAGGCGATCAGTGTTTCGAACTTGAGAACAATTACAATTACAAATGGGATCTGGCCGAAGAATGGAAAAATTTTACAGGTCTTCCCTTTGTTTTCGCCTGCTGGGTATCAAACAAAGCCCTCCCCGCTGCCTTTCTGGACGACTTCAATAATGCACTTTCGCTGGGAGTAAACAACATAGATCTTGTCACGGAAAAATTCAGCAACACAGGCTCAATAACGGGCGAGACCCTTAACAGATATCTTAAGGAAAATATCGACTTTGAACTCAACTCTGATAAGAGAAAGGCAATGGACCTGTTTTTCAAATTCCTTAAAGAGACATGAGTCGTTCTGAGCGTATAATTTGAATTTGTAACTTATCTCTTTACAAGTTTGTTTTTTATAATTAACTTTGTAGATATATGCTTAACAAAATATGGAGATACTAACTAAATAGAGGAATCATGGCAAAAACGATCACGTTCAATGAACTTCGGAAAATCAAAGACAAACTACCCTCCGGTAGTATGAGGAAGATCGCCGAAAGGCTTG
>Ga0116171_10000812_pt1 | contig 32385 bp, 27 predicted proteins | sample AD_JPNHW2_MetaG_FD_89798 | JGI IMG/M metagenome (GOLD analysis project Ga0116171, IMG submission 89798) | Active sludge microbial communities of municipal wastewater-treating anaerobic digesters from Japan - AD_JPNHW2_MetaG | ecosystem: Engineered > Bioreactor > Anaerobic > Digestate | place... | reverse complement strand
CCATGTACAACGAACTCAAGCCCGCATGGCTCCTTTCTGAAAACCTTTACACCCTTGTACGCAACGAGATCAAGTACCGTAAGCGCAACAAGGCGCGCCGCGACTCCTTTGAATTCACCATCCTGCGGCCGGAGATTATCAGCATGATGGCAACATCGCGCGCAAGGCTGCAGTCCTCAGCAGGCAAAGATATCTTCACAGACCGTGACATAACCGGAACCGGAAAAAATTTCATAACAGCTCAGGGTGTTAAAACCGGGATCGAAACCTATGACTTCTTCATTAAGTACTATGCACTGCGCATGTACGCAAAAAGGGCAGGCAGGCTCATTGCCGGAGCATCCGCATTAAGCGACAGCCTTATACTTGAAGATGACACGGGAATCAAGTGGTGGCGGCACGCGCGGGGCATACTTGAATCAGAAGGCCTTGCCGCGAATGGTGCAGCCGTGAATTTGGAGCTGTTCATTGACATGACAAGAAAGATTTATTCAAAGACCCTGAATTCGCGGCGCAGGGACTACGAAAGAGGGAGCTCAATCATTGAAGATTACGGGATATATCATGACCTGCCTGAAAATGACCCGGTGATCAGGGACCTGCGCGACAGGACCGAGATTGAAATCAGCCGCGCGGAGCAGATCATAAGTCTGCTTAAATAGCAGGTAAACGGGATCAGACCGGTATATCCTCAACTGATTCTATGACTCCGCAAAGCACATCCCTGCTCCTTCCGGTTAATGCCAGTTCCTCCAGTTTCAGTTTTGCCTCATCAATAAGTTCTTTGTGACGGCTGATCGTGTCATTCATTGCACCGCTGTCAATAATCATCTGCCTTATATACTCAACGTCCTGGTGGCTCTTCTCTGCTTTGAGAAAACATTCAGTGAACTTTGACCTTTCATTCCCTGAAAGGTTAGTCACCGCGTTCTGGACCAGCAGTGTGAACTTCCCTTCTTTAATATCAGAATCATTAGGCTTGCCCGTGTCACCCTCAACCCCGAATACACCCAGCAGGTCATCGCGCACCTGGAAGGCCACACCGAGCGGTATACCAAAATTCTCTATGCGTTTTTTCTCGCGCTCATTGCGTCCGCCCGAAAGCACATACCCCATTATCATCGGGTAGACCATAGTGTAGTATGCTGTCTTCATCAGGCTGATCCTCATGGGTGCATCGCTCTGCGGATCGATCGAAGAGGGCATCGTACAGAGCGAATCAAGTATCTGCCCCCAGGCGGTCATTTCGTAGGTTTTTGAAAAGACCCGGAGGAACCTGTTTTTATACGCGGCCCTTACATCAGCTCCGCTGATCAGCTCGACCGCGCAGCTGAATATAACATCGGCAAGCACAGAAGCAATGTCAGTGCCTATCGCAGGATTAAGTGAAAGATTGCCGTACATGTCATTCATAAGTATATGGAGCGACTTCTTTCCGCGCCTCAGTTCCGACCTGTCTATGATGTCGTCCTGGACAAGTAAAAATGAATGCATAAGCTCAACAGCCGTTGCCAGGTTTATTATTCCAGCCCTGCCGCCGAATCCCCTCTTATACCCGTTGAATGAGTTGATCAGGAGCAGGGGCCTTATCCTTTTACCATCGCGCAGGCAGAACTCGGAAATAGCGGCGTACATCTCTTCCATGAACATCGCGTCGGAAGCAGCAATCTTCTGTTCAAAAAGGCCCGTAATAAGACCATCGATCTGCGGAACGTACTCCGCCGAAAAGTGCCTGAAAATATCCCTGCTGTTGTGCTCCCTCTTTGTCATCCGGAATACGCCCCCTGTATGCAAGCTATAATCCGTACTATCCGGATAAAGTCGGCTTTTGTAAACCAACATTTGCAGGCTGACAAAATTTTATGCGTCAAAAGAATTCGCTGTTTTATAGCGGTTTACGATTGAATTAATATTCATAACGTCTCTGCGAGGCATGAAATGCCGTGGCAGCCTGTTTTCGGAAATACCCATTATATTATATTCAATACATTCCTGCCTGAACAGATTGCTTCACTCCGTTCGCAATGACAAATTCTATACTAAACGTTAAATGCTATAATTATCATCCGCGATCCCTGCCGGATCACTGCTTTCAATCAGATGAAAAAATAAATATTGACACGGGCTCGCCCCGGTTTTTAAATCCACAAACAGGCTGTACTGTACTGAAAGTAAAATATAAATAAAGTAAATGGTGAAAACCAATGCTCGCAAAAAGAATCATCCCATGCCTTGACGTCAAGGACGGCCGTGTAGTCAAAGGTGTAAACTTCGTCAACCTGCGCGACGCCGGGGACCCTGTTGAAAACGGCAGATTCTACGACAGCGAAGGGGCGGACGAGCTCTGCTTCCTGGACATCACAGCTTCATCGGACAGGCGTGAGATCATACTCGACATGGTAAAAAAGGTCGCCGAAACAGTCCACATTCCTTTCACAGTCGGAGGGGGCATCCGCACGGTTGAGGATGTGCGGCTCATCCTTGAAAACGGGGCTGACAAGGTATCGATCAACACTGCTGCAGTACTTGAACCTGAAATAATCACCCGCTCTGCCGAAAAATTCGGATCGCAGTGTATACTGGTGGCAATAGACGCGCGAAAAAACAATAAAGGCGGATGGACAGTATTCCTTCACGGCGGCAGGACAGCGACTGAGCTTGACGCCGTAGAGTGGGCTGTCAGGGCGCGCGACTTGGGCGCGGGGGAAATACTGCTTACAAGCATGGACAAAGACGGTACAAAAGACGGCTATGATATTGAACTGACAAGGAACATATCTGAAGCAGTGGATATTCCGGTTATCGCTTCGGGCGGCGCAGGTACAATAGATCATTTATATGACGGCATAGTTAAGGGGAAAGCTGACGCAGTCCTGGCCGCATCAATCTTTCACTTCAGGGAGATCAGCATCAGGCAGGTGAAGGATGAACTGCGGAAACGCGGACTCCCGGTGCGCCCGGTATGATCACATACCGAAAACAAAAAACAGAACAACACCCACAAGGGCAAGAAACACAAACGCAAGGACTGCAAGTGTGATACCACTCACAGATTTTTCATCATCCTTGCCGCCATCGGCAGACAGGTAGTGTGCAGGATCCATCGCGATCTTGATCAGCGGCTCCTCTTCAATTATCTTTACATAAATCCCCTTAGCCACAATTGCGTATATGGTATAGTACCCCTCAAGCTTGATGCTGACAACCCTTCCGGGAATCGGCCTGATCCCCTTATCACTATCGTACGCATTAAAGGCTTTTGCAACATCTATAGTCCTGGGATTTTTATCAACCAGGCTGATCATAATCCTGTCGCCTGCAGTCACCCTGGAAATTTCCTTCCCCTTAAGTGGAGAGAGTATGAGTGCGCCATTAAGTATAAGCTTAACATCTTTCCCTGCAAGGGCGTCTTCATTTTTTTCAATCTCAACTTCAGCAGTCTGATCCTTACCCTGGCCCTTTGTGAATTCATCAGGCTGTATCTTTGCCGAGGTAAATGAATGGAGCTCCATTGCCAGTGAAGATATCTGTTCATAATCAGCTTTGAGTTCCATGTTCTGCAGCCCGGCCACGCTAGAGATGAACCTCTGCATATATCGGTTGATTGCTATCCCGTTATCCTGTTCGAGGAGTTTTGAAAGATTGGATACCTCCTGGAGCGTCAGTGCCTTGATCAGGCCGTCCCTTATCTGGTTGGAAAAAACCTCATCATGCTCACCTTTTTTAGCCGTTTCAACGAGTATCTTTTCGAATGTTCTCCAGTCTTTTGTTGTTTTAACATCCACAAGGTCAAATGAACGCGTTACAATAATATATCCGCTTACAGCTTTAAGATAAGCAGTGTTAATAAAAACAATGAATCCCCCGTAGACGCTTGAAGACGAGAAAATGCATTTGATCACATACAGATCAGTGTATCCCCCGGTGACCATTTTTTTTGCTTTATCCTGGTCACCCATGGTGTAATAAAGAGCAATCTGATGTTTCCTGGACTGCTCTGAAAAGTTACTCGCTGCTGTCTCCAGATCATTCGGCATACAAAGGATCTCCCGGTTTCATATTGAGCCTCTCAGAAATCATTGACCTGAGAGCTTCTTTTTGATAATACATTCTTTATTCTTTCCAGTATGATTCTCCTGTTCACCGGTTTGAGTATAAAATCCTTCGCACCCATGGTTATTAAATCCTGCATCACACCTTTTGTTGTATCTTCTGCTATAAAAACCACTACCGGCATATTACCTTTCTGTTTCAGTTCGTAAAGCATTGCGTAACCGTCAAGGACCGGCATATCAAGTTCTGTAGTTATAAGATCCAGCTTAACTTTCAGCTTGGCAATCTTGTCCAGGGCCTCCTTACCGTTTACCGCTGTATCAACAATTGTATATCTCTCGGATTCAAGGATCTGAACTATCTGTTTTCTGTGGAATTCCTTTCCATCGACAACCATTACCTTATAAGACATGCCGCTCGGCATCAGGCCGTCGGGCAATTTAGTATTCAGATTTGGAAATTCTGCCTTGCTTTTCATCGGATTTACTCCGCCGTGATTATCATAATTTAACGCTTATCTGCCTGAATTTTCGGCTTCTGACAGAATGATAAGCCATATTAATCCGGAGCAACAGTTCACCAACACTGCCTCCTGAAGCTTCAAAGCCGGAAATATAGTCAAAATCATTATAGTAAAAATATCATACTACTGTCAACATGAAATTATCGCCGCACCACGGTTGACTTCCGCTTAAAAAAAAGTGCCTCTGCGCTCTATTTTTTACGGAAAAGTGAAAGACAGAACTGACCGACACCTTCACAATATATAAAAAATTATGAGCATTAAAAAAATTATTGCTATAATAGTTACTAACATATAAAATACGTACTAACATCAGTCAGCAGCATATTGCCGGTATTCACGTTATTCATGATCAGGTAGAAATCCCGCAGTGGAACACCCGTTATGCCGGACAGTCTGTTAAAATCAAATACAAAACCGGTTATACCCGGATAAAACGGCAGCCAGGACTATAGGAGCCCTAACTTGAGCGCAATAGAATCAAAAGGATTTTTTATAAAACCCCCAGATTATATAAGAGCCATTACAACCGGCGAAGACTTCTTTATCCAGTTTCAGAAATTTTCACCCGAAGTGGACGCACTAATAATTAAAATCATTCACAGGTTCCTTGAACAATACGACCTGCTTTTTTACAAGAATACGGTCATAGCCATAACCAGGGAGCTGATCAACAACGGTGTCAAGGCGAACCTGAAACGTCTCTACTTCGAGATGAAAGGCTTTAATATAAATGACAAGTCCGGATACAGGACAGGTATGGAAAACTTCAAGGATTATGTTTTCCAGAATGATGACAATGACGTCACAAGAACAATAGAAGGTTCAAAATATGTCGTAAGGGTGAATTTTGCAAAAAAGAACGACAAACTGCATATAACAGTAATTAATAACAACCCGATACTGGAACCAGAACTGAATAAAATCAAGGCCAGGATCAATAAGGCGTACACGTACACTGATATGTCTGAAGCTTTCATGGATGTGCTTGATGATTCAGAGGGTGCCGGCCTTGGACTTATCATGACGCTTATGCTTTTAAAAAATTCAGGCTTTCCAAGGGACTCATTCAATATAAGCAAAACCGAAAAGCTGACATCTATAACACTGACGTTGCCTTCAAACCTGAGCACGCCGGAGATGCAGAGCAGGATTACAGAGGAGATACTTAACGAAATCAACGAAATCCCTGCGATTCCGGACAACATCAGGGATATCCGGCTGCTCTGCAGGGACCCTAAAAGTGAAATCAGGGATATATCAAACGCGATATCAAGAGACCCCGGGCTCACAGCATCAATCATAAAACTGTCGAATTCAGCCGCCTATGTTACATCAGGCAGGATCAACACAATTGATGAAGCAGTTCGAATAATAGGACTGAAGGGAATCAACACACTCCTCATTGCAACGGGTGTCATAAAAGTAGTCGAATCAAAATACAAAAAATATGAAGCGATCTGGAAAGACTCGTACAAGAGGGCTTTCTATTCGCAGATAATAGCACACCTCAAACCCTCCTCTGCAAAGATAAGCGACCAGGCCTACCTTGCGGCGCTGCTGGCAGACATAGGCAGAATTGTACTCCTTTCGATCAACCCGGACCTTTCTTCAAAGATAAGGGAGATTTCCGGATTCAAGGGCATGACAGATTCCAACCTTATTGAAGAGATCAGCCTTGGGATAAGCCATAGTTCACTTGCCGGACTGATCTGTAAAAGATGGAACTTTAATGAATCCCTGACAACTGCTGTTGAGCTTCACCACGCACCGCACAGGGCCCCTGCTGTATTGCGCGACCTGATTTTTACAATATACCTGGCTGATGCCTTTGTGGAAATTGAAAACAGCAAATACCGTTTTGAGATCATCAATGATGATGTACTTAATCATTTCAGCCTGTCAAAGCCTGAAGACTTCACGGTATTCCACAATTCATTAAAAGACTCGTATGCCGGAAAAGATAAAACAATTTCCTGAGCCCGGAGGGGTTTATTTACTTGACTAAACATCTCCGGAATTTTCGTATTCATTCATCAATCAGCTTCGAGAGGAATTATGTATTTTCAGGATATAATCGCAAGGCTTAATGAATACTGGGCAAAACAGGGCTGCCTTATCATACAGGGATATGACCTTGAAGTCGGTGCAGGGACCTTTAATCCGGCAACATACCTGCGCGTGCTGGGCCCGGAACCATGGAACGTGGCGTACGTTGAGCCTTCAAGAAGGCCTACAGACGGCAGGTACGGCGATAATCCCAACCGGCTGCAGCATTATTACCAGTACCAGGTAATTATGAAGCCCTCCCCTTCAAACATCCAGGACCTCTACCTTCAGTCACTGGAATACCTGGGGATTAACCTGAAGGAACATGACGTACGTTTTGTCGAGGACGACTGGGAATCCCCCACACTTGGCGCTGCAGGCCTTGGATGGGAGGTATGGCTTGACGGAATGGAGGTCACGCAGTTCACATACTTCCAGCAGTGCGGAAGCATAGACCTTGACCCTGTTTCAGTGGAACTCACATACGGGCTGGAGAGGATATGCACTTATATACAGGGAGTGGACAGCGTTTTTGATATCCAGTGGAACAGCCGTTTCACATACAGGGACATTCACCACAGGAGCGAGTTTGAGTTCTCCCATTACAATTTCAACATCGCAGATACGGGAATGTATTTTAAGCTTTTTGACCTGTTTGAAAAGGAATGCCTTTCTGTTCTGCAGTACGAGGCTGCAAATCTTGTGCTTCCCGCTTACGATTTTGTGTTGAAATGTTCCCATGTTTTTAATATGCTTGATGCCAGGGGGGCGATTTCCGTTACAGAAAGGGTAGGATACATTACAAGGGTAAGGAACATAGCAAGGAGATGTGCTGAACGATACGTTCAGATCCGGGAGGAGATGGGTTTCCCGCTCCTTAAATCGGATGAAAAGCAGGAGGTTTGATGAACAAATCCATACAAAAGCTGGAAGAATTCCTTAAAAGGAACGACAAGTTCATTATCTCGACACATGAAAGCCCGGATGCAGACGGACTGGGCTCAGAGATCGCCTTCATTGACTTTCTGCGCCAGCTTGGGAAAACAGCCGTAATCTTTAATTCGGACCCTACGCCGGATATATGCAATTTCATAGACATAGACACCGAAATCAACATCCTGAAAGACACATCCCAGCTCCCGCCGGACGTTGAAGAGTATTCACAGATTGTCCTGGATACGAATGATTACGACAACATCGGCTCAGCGTACAGGGTGCTCAGCGGACTTGTCAAGGAATACTTTATAATTGACCACCACGAAGGGTACCTGGATAAAACCGACGATAACTTCGTCAAGGTTGAGTCATCATCTGTTGCAGAAATAATTTTTACGATCATGGAGCATTACGGTAAAACACTAAACTTCAAGACAGCACAGGCCCTCTTTGCGGGCATGGTCTTTGATACGGGATCATTCAGGTACCCCAAGACCACATCCGAAACACTGCGTATCGCATCAATACTCGTTTCATATGGTGTAAATCCATTCCAGGTTTACGAGCACCTCTATGAAAGCAATTCACTTGCAAGCTTCCAGCTCCGAAGCATGATACTGGGCACTATGGAGGTCATGCATAACGGCAGGATGGTAATAATGAAACTCCAGCCGGACATGGTTACCGAAACCGGCGGATCGTTCTCTGAAGGTGAAGCAACGATAAACATGCCCTTTACTGTTAAGGGTGTGGTGGCAAGCATCCTGGTAAAGCAGGATGTAAACGGCCCGGTCAAAATAAGTATGCGGACAAAAGGCGACCTGGATGTTGCGGCCATAGCAATCAAGAACGGCGGCGGCGGACACAAGAATGCCGCAGGATTCAAGGCAAATATGAGCTTTGACCAGGCCTACGAAATGGCCATTCATGAAATGGAGAAATTCTTTAAATAAGCCCCCCTGGATCAATCCTGCCGTTGTACCTTGCGCCTGCAGATGATACAACGAGCGATGATGCATAACTTGCGATTTTGCCCGCAACCTCTGCACTTTTACCTGAAGCCAGGCCGTAAAGGATACCCGCAGCGTACATGTCGCCGGCACCGTTTGTATTAACCACGTTCACCTTAAACGGATCGACTTTAATGATATTCCCCCCGGTTTTAATCAGGCTTCCGCGCTCACCAAGCTTGGCAACAGCAAAGGATGTTTTCTCCGCCAGGATATGAAGTCCGTCATGCTCTTTTTTCCCGGTATACGCGAGGACTTCATCCTCGTTCGCAAAAACGATATCAGCGTATTTTTCTATTACATCATCAAAGACGTTTTTTATTCTTCCTATAAGTGACGGATCCGCAAGGTCAATCGACACATGTCCCCCGGCGCTTTTAATCCTCTTCATCGCCTCGTAGCATATTTCACGCTGCTGTTCAGGTTCAAAAAGGTAACCCTCAAGGTGAATGATGGAACTCTGTTCTATTATGCCGAAATCAATATCGGCCATCGACAGCCCGGTACATGCGCCAAGGTGTGTGGCAAATGTACGCTGCGAATCCGGTGTAATAAACGTTATGGCATGTCCAGTCATCCCGCTCCCCTGCTTTATGAACGATTCCACTCCCGTTTTCCTGGTATCACCTATATAACGCTCTGCGTTTGAATCGCTCCCGACCCTGCCCATGAACGCGCCCCTTCCGCCGAGTGCCGCAACGCCCGCAAGGGTATTAGCGCTGCTTCCGCCGGGTGCAACGCTCATCTCCATGTGGCTTATCTTTTCAAGTATCTGCGCGCTTGCGGCTTCATCAACCAGCTGCATGTGGCCTTTGACCAGGTTTATCTCTTTGAGAAAGGCGTCGTCAACATTAACAGTGAAGTCAAGGAGGGCTGCGCCTATTCCTGCTACGTCGTATTTTGATTTTTTAATCTTCAAATTTTGTACCTCTATATTTTATCAAATGATATGTTTCATTACATATGTTCTTGTCACCGCATGGACCCTGCGGGGCTTTATTTGAAGGGGCTTCGCCCGAGCGTTCACGATGAACGCCTGCCAGCACAAAACACGATGTTTTAGTAAAGCTGGCCTTCACCCCGTTGTAATGTTTATTTTAAATATTATTTTTCACTGAGTATCTCTTTTTTAATTTTTTCAGGATCACCACGAATATCAAGAACACGCCATACTACAACTGTGTTGTCATCGTCAATCTTATAATATATTGCATATGGAAAACGTTTTGAAAGCATACGGTAACAACCGTAATGATCCGGATGAATGCCGGCATTAAGAGCAAGAGAGTCTATGTCAGAAAACAGGGAATCAAAAAAATAATCGCCAAGGCCTGCAGCCTGTTTATCATAAAAAAATCTGCCCACCAGCAGATCCTCAAGTACTGACGTGAGTACTCTGATATTCATTCAAATTTACTGCGGATCTGATTTTTGGCAGAAGTCCAGTCCACAGCATTCTCCCTGCCAGATTTAAATCTCTCTTCAGTCTCCCTTAGTCTGTCCGCGTGCCAGCCGGGTGATTCCACAAGTGACTCGTCATGAGAAAGGTCTTCCCAGAGGACTTCCATTATTCTCAGTTTTTGTTCTCTCGAAAGATCTTTTATTTCACTTATTGTGAACATTCCGCTTTACCTCCAGACTGGTTATGTAATCAGGACATAAATAATTGCTTGTTGTTACTAGAAAAATAAATTTATCACAAGTCAAATATTTTACCTGCCAAAGTGTACCCTGCGGGGCTTATTGACATCTATGGTTCATTTATTTATTTGATAAAAACTCATGGGATACGGACCTTTATCATGATAATCAAGCGGTATATCTGGAATCCACTTGAAAGGAAAAGCCGATTTTTCAGTTTCATTGATAATTTCTAGGAATTCTTTTTCATCCCATTTATACCATACATCATTGTAGAAAATATACGTATCATCTAATTCTAAAAAATCAAATGTATGTGTTTGAATTGATAAAGACGCCCTAAATTTTCTGCTGTTTTTCAGGATAATTGTACCGCCACATTTATAATGTCTTCCATCAAGGGGAATTTTTTTCCCTTTATATGCTTTACCTGAACATGGGCCCACAAGGACAGTAGTCTCATTTTCTCTCTCAAAGGAAATTGGTAAATTATACAAATCATCTTGTGTGAAAGGCATTAAAAAGTAATCCTTAAAAAAATAATTTCATAAATTCTTATAACACATAGATCCTTTATGTTGTTTCTTAAGATCCTCAAGTGAGATAAATATGCCTTCACCCCTGTCTTTTTTTTCAAACTATACAATGTATTGATAAATTATAAAATATCTCATAACAACAAATATGTCAATATCTCTTTATACCTTATTTTATTCATGACTTTTATCACCACTACAACTTATAAACATCGATCGGTCCCTCGATGTCACCCTCGATAAACTGCCTGGCGAACCCGTCGTCTTTACTGAAAAAATCAGCGGCGCTGCCGTAAAACACTGGCCGGCCTGTATATATCAGCATCACCGAATCCGCAATTTTCTGTGCTACCCTGAGGTCATGTGTCGCAACAATCGAGGCTGCACCTGTTCTTGTGCGTATGTCATTCATCAGGTCAGATATCGCATCTGAAAGAATCGGGTCCAGGCCCGCGGTCGGATCATCGTACAATATAATCTGCGCACCCTGCACCAGCGCCCTTGCAAGGCCCACCCTCTTCTGCATTCCGCCTGACAGCTCCGAAGGAAACTTGCCCTGGACATTTTTAAGGCCCACACTTTCAAGTGAACCTGTCACGATCTCCTCGATCTTTTCGTCAGCAAGGCCGCTGTTGCGCAGGGGGAACGCTACGTTTCTGAATACATCTATGGAATCAAAAAGCCCGCCCTTCTGAAAAACATAGGCGATTTTACTGCCGGCTTCGTCGATCTTGATGCTGCCCGAATAACCTTTAATAAGTCCGGCAATTGTCTTCAGCAGAACACTTTTGCCCGATCCGTTCTTGCCCAGCACAACAAGCGTTTTGCCTGCACCAAGTTCGAAGCCCAGGTTCTCCAGGATTATTCTGCCGCCAAGTTCGAGTGTGAGGTTGCTTACTTTTATCATTTTATCAGTGACCCTTCAGTACTGGTTCCGGATGTTTTCCTGGATGGAATAGAGTATATTGAGATACGAAATATGCCTGTCAGGATGGATAATTCCCTCACCCACAAGGCGTTTCACCTCGCAGTCGGGTTCATGGTCATGCTGGCACGGTCTGAACCTGCAGTTTTGCGCGGCCTCCCTGAAGTCCTCGAAATAGTTTCCAAGTTCGTTCGGATCAATATCAACAAGTCCGAATTCGCGTACACCCGGCGTGTCGATCAGTTCGGTGTTGTCTCCAAGCTTTATCATGCGCACATTGGTTGTGGTGTGACGCCCCTTCCCCGTACTTTCAGATACATCATTTATCTTCAAATCAAGCCCGGGGTAAATCCTGTTAAAGATTGATGATTTGCCCACGCCAGAATACCCCACAAGGAGAGACCGTTTACCCGCTATTGACTTCCTTAAGGTATCCATCCCTTCGCCGCTGTGCGCGCTTACATATTTTATCTCGACACCGGTCCCATTGTAGTAGGACTTGATGTATGACTTCTCGCCTTTCATAACAAGGTCAACCTTGTTCACGCAAAGCAGCACATGGATATTCTCTTTTACACCACGCACAAGTATCCTGTCTACAAAACGCAGGTTGAATTCAGGCGCGCCGAAGGACTGCACAGCCACGACCTGGTCAAGGTTGCACGCAATAATATCCTCCCTTGACCTCACGCCGTCCTTCCGTGTAAAGATATTGCTTCTCTTATCGACTGATTCTATTACGCCGAGTCCGTCATCTTTAATATGGAAATCTACAGTATCGCCAACGGCAACTGGATTGGAAAAAATCCGTGTATCGCCCGGGACCTTGAGTTTCCCTCTTAAAACAGAGATCACCTCACGGTTATCCACCTCAACGGTATAATAGCGTCCGAATACTTTAATTATGGTTCCCTTCATTTTTCTCCGGAAATACTGTTTTCTCCATGAGACCATGTCTCACATTTGCAGGAAAATTATAGTCCGTGTCCTTGATGCATTACAGGCGGCAGCAGGCAAAAACACAATCTTTTACAAAGTTGTCATATACACGGATTTTTAACTGTTTTGTGCAAAAAAAATGCTAAAGTTTTCAGCCCTGTAATCCGAGATTAATGTTACAAGTGATGATATGGTAATTCCCTCCCGTTCTTACCATATTGTTTACTTGGCACTGCAAAACGGAGAAGGCAGAATAGCCGCCCAGCTATTCTGCTTTCTTTTTTTACTCTCCTCTTTCGGGTACATGATCAGAAAAAACCGGGATGAATCCGTGAAGTTCGCCCATCAGACCCCCGAGGTTTCCGCTCCCCGCTATTGTGAATTTAACCCTGTAGAGAACACCGTCATGTGCATTCAGAAGATCGCCAGCCAACTCTTTCTTTTTCTTTTTTTCAGCAATGCTGAATTCAATATTTATGTTATCCGTATCGTAAAATACAATCCTTTCGAAAAGATAATCGACCTTTTTCAGCTTCAGGTTCATCTCGATGGATTTATTTTCCCATGATTCAATATCACGGACAATCGCAGAGAGAGTCAGATACTCATCCTGTGCGCTTAGCGTTGTAAAAATCATGAGAATGAGGAGTAAAATTTTTAAACGCATATAAACCACCTGCCTGTTTCAATTAAAATGATACCGGTTTACGGCTGTGTCAATTACTATTAAATGAAGCGGTATTTATTGGCGGATTACAGTAAGGATTTTATTCGTATAATGTAAAAATTATTATTACCGTGAGGCAGAGGATTTATTCGGGAAATGGACAGAAACTGGACTGCGCCCTTATACAGCAGCAGCGCCCGGGCTACTTGTTAATCCCCTGGTTAAATTCGTCTGTGATATCCGTGCTCTTCCCTTTTCTGTTTAATCTTGAATTAATGAACTCAATAACAAGCCAGAACAGGACTACTATCCAGAGCATATTCAGTATCTGTATCATAATTCCAGCCTCCTTTTGTGAACTTTCATGACGGCCCATTTAAGGCAACAAGGATGGGCTGACTATTATATATTATGCAGTATCTGTGCCAAATTTCATTTTTAATTGATTATAACCGCTGATTCAATCAGAACTTATAAATCAAATTCCCGGACATTCATGATCATTTCTTCTAATTGCAAATAAATATACACCACTGTATCATATATACAACAACTTCCGGCTAGGACGCAAATCACCGGATCAAGATTATGAAGATTATCCGCATATGACAATCCCTGGTATTACTGTCCGGAATTCTCCCTGGTTTCAAGGAATGGGTTTACCAAACACAATAAATCCTGAAAAAGTTCAGCTATATATAAAAATTTTATTGGCAGTATTGATCCAGCAATTATAAAAATACAGAAGAACATGGATGAGGAGTTAAACAATCGATAAAGATGGAATCCTTGCACGTCAGCGGCAGCTGATGATTGATGAACATCTCAAGGCCCGGGGAATAGATGATCCCCGCGTACTTGACGCCATGTCATCAATAAAAAGAGAAAACTTTATACCCGGCAGATTCATTGTCGAGGCATATGGCGATCATCCCGTACCGATCGGCAGCAACCAGACGATTTCACAGCCGTACATCGTGGCCTTGATGTCGCAGATATGTGAATTTACCGGCGCTGAAAAAGTCCTCGAGATCGGGTGCGGTTCAGGATACCAGGCAGCGGTCCTATCCAGGCTTGCAGCAGAGGTCTACAGTATCGAAAGAATTAAAACACTCGCTGAATCGTCAAGCCGGATACTTGAAAAGGAAGGGTGCGCGAATGTAACCGTCATACATGGCGACGGATTCGAAGGCCTGCCGGACAAAGCCCCGTTCGATGTCATAATTGTCACGGCCGCTCCGGCAGTTATTCCCGAAAAACTTGTGGGCCAACTTGCTGAAAACGGCCGCCTGGTAATCCCGGTTGGTGATTCTGTGCAGAAACTATTGCGCCTGACCAGGAGGGGAGGACAAATAATCACTGAAGATTTTGCATACGTAAGATTTGTACCTATGGTAAAGGGATATAATTTATAATTGACAAAGAATTGCGAAAGTAAGCAATATTTACAGGTGTTCACAAATACCGAATTTGACAACATAATCCATAAAGGTGAGAATTTTGCATTATAACCGGAGCGATAAATATCCATTCCTTCATGAAAGGCTGCTCAAGGAGCCGTATCTTGACGAGATACTGACCGAGATAGAGACGTACCAGAAGGGATGGAAAAAAAACACCAGCATGGATCTGGCTACCGCTGAATCTCTCAATGAATCCAGAAATATAAAGATTCCCATCACACAGAAACGTCTGCTTAATATCCAGTACCTGCTTGACCTTCTCGTCAAGTACAACCCGGATGAGGTCAAACCTGTTTATTCATACCAGTTTTCAGTAAACCCGGAAAATAAAAATCTTATCATTGAAGAGAAGGCTGAATTCACTTTCCTTATTCCTGAAAAAGATTACAATGAACTTATCGCATCTCGGGACAGCAGGTCAACAGAGAGTCTTATGCAGCTGCTCTCGGGATTCAGGCTGTTTAACCTTACCAAGCTCATAAGAAAAGCAAAAAACAAAAGTCACCTGTCGCAGCTTATTAAGAACCAGCTTGGCACCAATATCTTTACATTTAAAAACTATTCGTATGATAAAAACGGGTATGATATTACCGAGGACTTCTGCTTTCATAAAAAGAATTATGAGCATGTAAAACTGAAAATTGACATAGACACAATGCGCAGGATCATAGATGCAAACAATGCGGCAATCACCCGCAGGCTCAAGAACTTCGGGATTCTCAACTCCAATGTGAGCGACTACAGGGATACGAAATTCAACTATATACTCAACACGCTCACAGGCGAAATGGCAATTGCCCTTGACAAGAAGGACCTGCTTACAGTTAAAAACTTTCAGTCGCTGCGTGACTGCATAATAAAAGTCGACAAGATACTTGATCCGCTGCTGCTTAACGACGCTGAAATCATGAAGCATGTTACCGAAAATATTATCACAACCGAAAACAACATCATCTCCCTATTCGAGGGGATGGATGCTCATAATTTCGTGCAGTGGGAAGCCGACAAGAAGGCAACCGGAAAGATCATATCACTTACCAGCGCTGACGGACTGAAATACATTATTGATTCATCAAAATTCCTGGAGAAATTTACAGAGGTTGTGAAGCACCTGACGGACAGTCACCTGTTTGACAGCCTGACCGAAAGTCAGAAAGATGAAAAGATATTTGTTGCTGAAATTCTGGCAGAGGCTGCAGGAAATATTACCACGGAAGAGAATCCGCTCAAGATTATAGGCACAAGTGAACGGCTCAAGACAATGAACCAGCTCCTCCGTGAATACGATGCTTTTAACAAAAAGGTCATGTCAGAGAAAAATGATCCGCTCCTGAAAAAAGCGGAATCACAGAAAGGCGGATCAATTTTTGTCAACATAGTCACTGCAGTCATATCTCTGTTCAGCAGGAAACAACCGGCACCACTTGAAAAAAGCGTACCCAAAACCGCACAGGTGCACAGAGTCCCGGGTCCACGTCCAACTTTTTCGAAGGAAACAAAAGATGTATATGCTCTTATCCAGGCTCGGGAATCGGCACTGATCCCCATCTCTGATTTTATCGAGATACAGCCGGAGAACGAATCAAAACTTGACCAGGTAATCTCTGAACTGCGCGCCAACAACCTGAAGATTGTTATCCCGATGTATAATGCACGCCAGGTCCTTTATCCTGTGCGGAGTAAAAAATATCTCATGTCCGATGTGGAGTATCTGCTTGTTGACCCGGAAGTGGCCAAAAGTCCTGAAGCGCTTGGTGCTTACATGGAATCTATATCAGGGTTCAAGTTTAAAGAGGATCACATTACTACCAATGCCCTGTTTTCAATCGAAAAATACCTTAACTCAATCCTCCGCAAAAACAGGGCAAAGGCCAAAAGAAAAGCCTGAAGTTTATTCAGCAGCGCCTGCGCCTGTTGCAGGGCACCCGCAGCATCCGCCGCTGCACGCATGTTGTGCAGTGTCAGCCGGTTTATCACCCTTACCCTTGTAGTCATTCACGTAGAAGCCTGAACCCTTGAAGATTATACCAGCGGCATTGTAAAGCTTGCGGACAGGCTTGCCGCATTTTTCACATAACTTGACTGGTTCATCATTCATAGACTGTTTTACTTCAAATTTATGGTTACATTCAAGGCACTGATATTCATATATAGGCATAAATTACTCCCTGATGCGACTGTTTGTGATAGAATTAACCGTACCCCCTGTACGTCAATAAAAAAATCACGAAATTATCTCCGGGGAAGCAATGTCGCGCAGCTCATACTCCAGCGTATGCAGCGAATGTTTTGCTTTCAGGTATTCAATATTGCATTTTCTGAGGCCTATATATTCTTCACTGAACCTGAACGGTATGGCGATTCTTATACTAATCCCTGTTCCCGGTTCAAGTCCGGAAAAGAGTGAGTCCAGCATAAATCTCCTGTACCTGGACTTCACCATGAAACCCATTGCCGTATGGTACGGCCCGTCAATGACTGCACTTGTGTTCTCAAGGGGATGCAGGCCTATGCGTATAACATTGATCCTGTTTTCAATTAATCTCCGGTACATTTCAGCGCTGATGTCGACCGCCTCTTCCAGGTCAAGCGGTTTGAACTCGCCCCTGCCGTACATCGCTTCTAGTTCAGTTCCGGCAAGAACAACGCAGGGGTATATCCTGGAGTCATCGGGATGCAGCCGCACAGTCTCATCTGCCGAATAAATAGACTTCTCCCTTGTATCGCAGGGGAGACCGGGCATGAGTTGTATGCCTGTCCTGAATGCGTATTTTTTCAGGAGATCAACAGCATTATATACATCTGCGGCGGTGTGGCCACGGCCTGACGCTCTGAGCACGGCATCATCAAATGACTGTACGCCGAGTTCAACTGTCTCGACGCTGAACTGTTTCAGCAGTGAAAGTTTTTCATTATCGATGTAATCGGGCCGGGTGGAGAGCCTGATGGCATGAACAAGACCCTTCTGCACATAGGACTCTGCTGCTTCGAGGAGCCTGGCCTGTTTAAGCATGTCGATTCCGGTAAAGCTGCCTCCGAAAAATGCGATCTCGACACGTCTTACGGTTTCAGGTACAGCAGAGAGGTACCGGGTAACTGTTGAGTTGAGGTCTTCCACCCCGGATTCCGTGCTGCTTCCCGATACTTTCCACTGGTTGCAGAAAACGCAGGCATGCCTGCAGCCTGCGTGCGGGACAAATACCGGTATAGTGATCCTTGTCTTTGACATGCAGGTTAGAGATCGCTTATATCAAGCTTCCAGTAAGGACCTTCCCTGACAAATCCAAGTTCAATGCCGCTGCCGGTCCTGATCAGGGCACGCGCGCCGTCAACATCCACTGTTACGACCTGCTCCCGGAAAACAGCGCCAAGGTCGGTACCGCTGTGCTTAACTGAAAAATAGAGGGACACGTAGTCCTCCCTCTTCATGCTGTTCAGTTTACCAGGTGCACAGTTGTAAAGTTTTGCAAGGGTTATCTTCTGGTCATCGCGCATCTGCTTTATCATCATGTCCAGGGAATCGATCTTTGCGATGCTGGCAGCTGAAAGATTTTTCAGCACGGCCTCGCTGTCTGAACGTTCTACAGCTGACCTGATTTCATTGAAGGATTCCAGCGGCGTCAGCGGTCCTCCCTTTGAACAGGAGAAGAAAAAAAGAGGCAGCGCCATTGCACAGAACATTTTCAGTATATGCATTTATAAGTATCCCCTTCCCTGCTGATTATCATATTATCTATAAGACGTGTAGTTCCCCAGAATGCAGCAAGAGCGATAACCGACCTGCCGTCAATACGATCAATATACGAAAGGTCATCATAGCGCACGGCCGATATGTAATCTATCCTGTCCGGCTTGCCCTTCATGATGATGCTTTCTATTTCGGTTGTAATCCTGCTGACATTACGCTCGCCTTTCAGTATAAGATCCTCCGCGCGTTTCAGGCTTGCCGAAAGGACCAGGGCATCGGCCCGGTGCTGTGCGCTCAGGTGCTTGTTGCGTGAGCTCATGGCAAGCCCGTCCTTCTCCCTGATTATCGGTGCAAGGATTATCTTAAGCGGGAAGTTCAAGTCCAGGGCCATCTTTTCAATGCTCACTGCCTGCTGTATGTCCTTCTGGCCGAACACTGCAAGGTCGGGCTGTACAATATTAAAAAGTTTGCTTACTACTGTAAATACACCTTTAAAATGCCCGGGCCTGTGCGCCCCGCACAGGTTGTCGGTCAGGAGAGATACGTCGACTGTTGTGAGTGCATTCCGGTACATCTCGCTGTCTTCAGGTGTAAAGAGAAGGTCAACGCCGCATTTTTCCGCCATTGCAAAATCGTGCTCAAGGTCCTTCGGGTAATTGGTAAAATCATTTTTATCATTAAACTGGAGCCTGTTGACAAATATGCTCATTACCTGGAACCCGGTATTTTTTTTTGAAGTTTCAACAAGGCTTAAATGCCCGTCATGGAGGTATCCCATTGTCGGGATAAAACCTACTGTTTTACCTTCAGTGCGCGCCTGCCTTACAGCGGCCCTTACATCATCAATCCTGCTGACTACTTTCATGACAACCTCTCCTGCTGTGCAAATACTGTCATTCCCGCAAAGGCGGGCGACCTTTGGAAGAGCCCTGGCTAATCCATCTAACAGTCCCCTGTTTTTCAGGAAACTATTAGCACTTCAAATCATGGATACCCGTCTTCACGGGTATAACAGAAAGTTTACCAAAAATTAAATTAAGCCATATGCGATTCTAATCATACCTGTTGAAAGAATACCTTACTGAATCATTCCCCACCACACCGGAGATCTCAAAGATAAACTCCTCCGACGGCTGGACATTAAAGCTTGTGTGCGCCCTGATAATCTTTGTTTCCGCCAAATCCTTCACATGGAAATAAAGCGGGCACCCGCCCCTGTGCTTCTCAACAACATTCCTGATCCTGCCTATAATATCATCATCAACACCGGTAGAATCAATTTTTATATGGATTGCGGAGACTGCAGCGCGCCGCACCTCTTTTAGCGACTTGAGGCTGTTCACTATCATTTTTTTCGGACGGCCTGCATCAAGTTCGATCTTGCCGGTTGCCATTACAGGCTCAGGACTGCTGATAAGGTCACTGAACTTCTCGAGTATACGGGAAAAAAATATTACCTCTATTGAACCGTCAAGGTCTTCAAGTGTCCCGGCAGCGTACTGTGAACCATTCTTTTGTGAGCGCCGCACCGTGACATTGTTAAGCATACCTATGACTGAAACATCCTGGGCGTCGTGTTCTTCGGATATCTCAGACAGCCTGTACGAAGGGAACGACCTGATCTCCTTCTCGAACCTGGAGAGCGGATGGCCTGAAAGGTAAAGGCCAAGAACCTCTTTTTCGAATGCGAGTTTCACATTATCCTTCCACTCTGCCACCGCAGGCAGGTCAGACGCGATGCGCGTATTGTCCCTTCCCTCCTGCATGCTGAACAGGTCGCCCTGACCTGACTCAAGATCCTGGTGGTACTTTCTTGCAAGTTCAATAATCAGGTCCATTGACTCGTAAAGCTGCGCCCTGTTTTTATGGATCGCGTCGAATGACCCGGACTTAATGAGGGCCTCGAGCACGCCCTTGTTCACCAGTGAAAGATCAACCTCTTCAAGGAACTGCTTGAGAGTCTTGAAACCGCCTGTCTTCTCCCGCGCTGCCGCGATATTTTCGATCGCCTTTTCACCAAGCCCCTTGATTGCGCCGAAACCGAACCTGATTGCCTTCCCTTCAATGGTGAAATCATAAAAGCTGCCGTTTATGGAAGGAGGCAAAACCTTTATGCTGTTCTCCCTGCAGTCGGTTATATACTGTATAACATCCTCCTGCTTGTCGGGCTGGGCGGAGAGCAGCGCGGTCATGTACTGTATGCGGTAATGCGCCTTAAGGTACGCGGTCTGGTAGGTCACAAGGGCGTATGCGGCTGAGTGTGACTTGTTGAACCCGTACTCGCCGAACTTCTTTATCATGCTGTAAAGGTCTTCAGCCAGCGACCTGTCGAATTTGCCCTTTTCCGCTCCCTTGATAAACTTCTCTTCCAGAGCGTCGATGATGTCCATCTTCTTCTTGCCCATCGCTTTCCTGAGCTTATCTGCTTCAGGGAGAGTGAAACCCGCAATGATCTGCGAGATGAGCATAACCTGCTCCTGGTAGACCACTACCCCCAGTGTATCCCTGAGCACAGGCTCAAGCGCCTGGTGCGGGTACTTCACAAGCTGCGGATTCTTTTTGCGCTCGATAAAATCATCTACCATTCCCGATCCCAGCGGGCCCGGCCTGTAGAGCGCGACTATAGCGATGATATCTTCAAACTCCGTGGGACCCAGCCTGCGGAGAATATTCTGCATACCGCTGCTTTCAAGCTGGAACACTCCTCGCGTATCAGCCTTCTGAAGCAGCTTGTATGTTTCCAGGTCATCAAGAGGTATCTTATTTATATCCACTTCATCGCCGGTTGTGGACTTGATCAGCTCAAGACACTTTTCAATGATGCTGAGGTTTTTCAGTCCCAGGAAGTCCATCTTTACAAGTCCGGCCTGTTCAAGGGTGTTCTTTTCATACTGCGAGGAGATGCTGCCGTCCTTGTCGCGGTAGAGCGGGACATAGTCAGTGAGCGGCCCCTTTGAAATTACGACACCCGCTGCGTGCTTTCCCGCGGACCTGGTGAGCCCCTCTAGTTTAAGTGAAATATCAAGAAGCTCCTTCCCTTTTTCAGTCTGGTATATCTTTTTAAGTTCAGGTGATTTTTCTATCGATTTTTTCAGCGAATCACCGTCAATATGCTTGCTGATTTCGTTGGCCTCGGCAAACGGAATGTCAAGGGCACGGGCCACATCCTTCACAACCGCCTTTGCCTTCATGCGGTTGATTGTGACAATCTGGCTTACATGGTCTTCTCCGTATTGCCTCTTCACGTAGTCAATGACCTCTTCACGCCTGTCAGCGCAGAAGTCAATATCCATATCAGGCATCTCGTTACGGTCAGGGTTAAGGAACCTTTCAAAGAGCAGGTTGTACTTAAGCGGATCAAGAGCGGTTATCCCCAGGCAGTATGAGATGATTGAACCTGCGGCGGATCCCCTGCCCGGCCCAACCGGTACACCTGTACGCCGCGCGTACTTAATAAAATCCCAGACTATTAGAAAATAACCTGAAAACTTCATGCTTGTAATAACAGAAAGTTCATACTCCATTCTTGCCTTTACGGCTTCGGGGAGACTGGGCCCGTAAATTTTTGCCGCACCTTCATCCACAAGATGGCGCAGGTACGAGTCCAGGTTAAAACCCGCGGGCACCTCGAAGTTCGGGAGGATCGGGTTGCCAAGGTCAAGCTCAACATCGACCATGTCTGCAATTTTACAGGTGTTGAATAATGCGTCAGGGTAGTCCGAGAAGATCATTCTCATCTCGTCAAGACTCTTCATATAGAACTCGTTAGATGAAAACCTCATGCGGTTTTCATCGGACATGGTCTTACCGGTCTGCACACAGAGGAGCACTTCATGTGCATATGAATCTTCACGTTTTAAATAATGCGCATCGTTAGTGGCAATCAGGGGTATATTCATTTCGGATGACATGCGGATCAGTTCAGCATTGGCAATCTCCTGCTCCTTTATCCCGTGGTACTGGAGCTCGAGAAAAAAATTCCCGCTGCCGAAAATTTCGTTGAACCTTCCTGCGAGGTCCCTTGCCTCTTTCATTTTTCCTTTAATTATATATGAAGGTATCTGACCGGCTATACACGCAGAGGAAACAATCAGCCCCTCGGAATGTTTTTCCAGGATCTCCATGTCGATCCTGGGCTTATAGTAAAAACCTTCAGTATAACCTATCGAAGAGAGCTTCATAAGGTTCTGGTAGCCCGTAAGATTTTTAGCCAGGACAATCAGGTGGTATGCGTTATCCTCCCTGTTATCCTTAACTGATTCCTTTTTAAAGCGCGATCCCGGAGCAACATAGAACTCTTCACCTATAATGGGCTTGACCCCTGCCTTCTGGGCTTTCTGGTAGAATTCTATTGCACCAAACATATTGCCGTGGTCAGTACATGCTACCGCGGGCATACCCATTTCAACAGCGCGATCCACCATATCAGAGAGGGTGATTGCCCCGTCCAGGATTGAATAATCAGAATGAGTATGCAGATGAACAAAATCCATTATTATGCCGTATTGCCCGGAGAAAGTTAGATGAAATCCTGTCCGGGAAGCATGGACAGGTTATCTGGTATAATTTATTGAAGGAGACATAATTTCAACTATTAATTTTAAAAAATTCAGTGTTTATGCTGCTCCATATGCTGCCATCATTCTCGGGACGGAATCCTCTTCCGGGTGCTGATGCCGGAAGAGGTACTGGTGTAAAAGTATATTATTTAAGGAGATTGTATTTTTCCACAAGGGTGATGAACTCGCTCCTGTATCCTTCCTCATCCCTCCCCTTTGAACCTTTGGCGAGTCTGATAACGTCAGCAGGAGTCAGGTTGTTTTTAAACTTTGAGTCCCTGAGGATCATTCCGAAACCTGCAACCGCAGCGGAGAACCTGAAGTTGTCCGAGGTCTTTGAAAGCTCAAGGTCTGTGTCAATTACGCTTTGTGTTATGAGCTTACTTTTATTCTCCTTAACAGGTTTGTATCTCATACTGATTGTCAGAATCTCACCAGAAACAGCTGTCTCATCTTTTATTACAGTATCCTGGTATTTAAGCTTTCCGGATGTATTTATATCATGCTTAGATCCGGCAGGGATAATCTCATAGAGGGCGGTTACGGTATGACCTGCGCCCAACTCACCAGCATCCTTCTCATCGTTGTCAAAATCCTCCCTGGCAAGCACCCTGTTTTCATACCCAATAAGCCTGTATCCCTTGACCTTCAGCGGGTTGAATTCTATCTGGATCTTGACATCCTTTGCGATCGTGAACATGTTGGCCCTCATCTGTTTTACAAAGACCTTCTCGGCTTCCTTGATGGAATCAATGTAAAAGTAGTTTCCGTTTCCGGCGTTGCTGATCTGCTCCATCCTTCCATCCTTGTAGTTTCCCATGCCGAAACCGCATATTGTAAGGTAGATGTCATCCTTCCTCTTCTCTTCTATCATGCGCACCATGTCCGATGTAGATGATGGGCCCACGTTGAAATCACCGTCTGTGCAGAGTATTACACGGTTGTTTCCGTCTTTAATAAGGTTCTCCTTTGCGATCCTGTACGCAAGAGTGATCCCTTCACCGCCTGCGGTCGAGCCGCCTGATTCGATTGTGTCAAAGGCCGCGAGTATGGTATCCTTCTCTGATGCCGGAGTTGACTTTAGCACAAGGCCCGCTGAACCGGCATACACGACGATCGCAATGCGGTCTTTTGGACCGAGCTCGTTAAGGAGGAGCCTGAGTGATCTTTTAATAAGCGGGAGCTTGTTCCCGGCGCTCATTGATCCTGATGAGTCTATGAGGAACACGAGGTTGCAGGCCTTGAGGTTTTCATAATCCAGCGACTTCCCCTGTATCCCGATATGGATAAGCCTGTTTTCGCTGTTCCATGGCGACCTTGACACCTCAGTAGTGATGGAGAACGGGTGTTCACCCACAGGCTGCGGGTAGTCATATTGAAAATAGTTGATCATCTCCTCTATTCTCACAGCGTCTTTGGGCGGCAGCTGGCTGTTATTCAGGTAGCGCCTCACGTTTGAATATGAGGCTGTGTCAACGTCAATTGAGAGTGTTGATACAGGATTTTCAGAGACGGCCTTAAACTCATTCTCTTTAATAAGGTCGTACTCCTCGGTGTTGTGCCTTACAGATGAATCATCCTGTATAACAGCAGGGGCCTGGTATGACCGGTCTTCCGCGACTTCATAATCATACATCCCGGCTGCGCCTTCAATTCCGGCTGATGATTTGTACATTTCCCTTGATTCCTCGCTTCCGCCTGTTCTGCCCAGTTTAGTCCCGCACGAAAGGCTGAGCATAATGGCTAAAGCTGCCGCTGATGCCAGTAAGGGGGTAAAAATCCTGTAATACCTTTTTCCAGATTTCATTTCATTTCTCCGTTAAGATGTTTTCAAACTGCATATTCGACAGGTGTTGTCTGCGGAAAGTTCTTAAAAAATATAATGATAAAAAAAATTATTGAATCAGCAGGTTAAAGTTTTTGGTTCCCATATGCCATGCACGGCCGGTTGCCGATAGATGCATACCATTTAAACATTTATATAAAACAAAAGACCTGCCAATAGACAGGTCTTTTTTACTTTGCTCCTCCACGGATCATGAGTAATTCCTATTTCTCCACCGTTTCAGTGAGAGTATTCCTTACGGAAACAACCCTTCCGTTCGCCAGGCCAAGGATCACAGTATCATCTGCAATCGCAGGTGATGTTTTTATCCTGCTGTCAAATGAATTCTGCCAGAGAACTGTGCCCTTTACAGGGTCCAGGGCGAACAGAGTCCTGTCCGCTGTAACAAATACGCTCTCGAAGGCAACAATAGGACTGCTGTTCACCGGGCTTCCGGCCTTGAACTTCCAGATCAGCGTCCCCTTCTCATAGTCAAGGGAATAGAGATACCCGTCATCAGATCCGAACAGAATACTCTTTTTATACAAAGCGGGGGATGAATATATGGGCCCGCCTGTCATGAACGTCCAAGCCAGGTCACCTGTATCGGCATTGATCGAATAGAACTTCCCGGAATAGCATCCGAAATAGATGTTGTCGCTGTAGGCAAGCGGTGTAAGGGTGATAACCCTGTCATCCAGGTCCGCAGACCACTCCTCATCGCCGTCTTCAGCGTTGAGGGCATATAAAGTAAGCGTGTCCGTAGCTATGATAACATTGCTCTTATACACCATTATGGAATTATAAACGCCCTCGTCCAGGTTGTTCTCCCAGACATTCTTGCCGGTAAGGTCAAACGCAGAGACGGTACCGGAGTTTGACGCAACATATATTATATCATCAACAACTACAGGCCCGGTTTTAAACAGCGCCGGCCCCTTTGTTGTAACTTTCCAGTTGATTTTACCCTGAACTATATCAAGCGAATAGAGCATCCCTTTAACATCAACAAAATATGCGTTATTCTTATACACAACGGCCTTTGAATCGAACCTCTTGCCTACCTTGCTGGAAAAGACAACTGAGCCGGATTTATTCAGAACCGTTACAGTACCGTCCTCAGTCAGTGTGATTATTCTGTCTTTTGCATAAACAGGTGCCGATACCACCGGAGATTTGAACGCGCTTGACCATTTTACTCTCTGGAGTTTCCTTACCTTTTCAAGTTTAGGTGTTACAAGCAGGGTCTCCCCTTCTTTGACTGTCACTCTTGTATTGTAATCATAGAAGGATTTTGTTACAACCCTTACCTGTATCTTTTGATCCGGGGACACATCCTGCTTTACAGAGGTCTGCCCCTTATATTTTGAATTTATGTATATCCGGCTTCCCGCAACAGGTGATTTCACCAGGACGAAACTTTTACCGGTTTTCTTCTCTTCAGTAAAAACTTTAAATCTTGAGCTGATGCTCTTTATGGATTCAGCACCCTTTTCATCAACAAAGAGGACCCTCCAGTAATATTCCCCGGAATCATCAAGCGCAATAGTTGTGCTGCTTCCCAGGCTCTTCTCATTCACCTTGATATCGCTGAAATCACGGTTCTTTGAAACCTGGATCTTGTAGTTTCCTTTTGCGTTGACCGGGTTCCATGAAAATTTCACATCGGTTTTATTATCCTCTGCGGGAATTTTAAACTCTGCCCCTTCAGCCGGAGAAACCAGTACTATATTCTCTTTTGCAACAACGTCAAACACGCTGATCAGCGATGTATTCTTTTCATTTGTATTCTTCTGGACTCCCCTTACGCGCCAGTAGAACTTCCCGGGCTGCACCTGGTCCTTCAGTTCAAGAAAATTTACATTGCGCTTCCCGCTTGTAACCAGGTCAGTGAATGTTTCATTACGCGATATCTCGATTTCATATCCGGAATAGCCCGGGTCGTTATTCCAGCTGAACATGATCCCCTTGCCTTTCAGCAGTGTAAGGTCAATGCTGTCACCTGTTGCAGGTGTAACAAGAACCGGGGGATTAAGCATGCGCCCCTTTTCCACACGGAATGATGAGACTAAACTTGTGCGGCTGAACGAATCGATCCCTGTTGTAATATTGCTTTTTACACGCCAGTAGTATTCACCCTGTGCAAGGTTATCAATAACGATGTTCTTAAGTCTGGTTTTATGTATAGCGCCCGGAGTTTTAAACTCTTTGTCCTGCGATATTTCAAGCTCGTAGTCATTGGCCAGCTCATCGTCGATCCACCTGAAGGAAACCGAGTTCTCTCCTGCCGTCTGGCTTATAAGTTCACCCTGGACAGGCGCCACAGGTTTAACCGGTTTTTTAAAGAGCAGGTTTACTTTCCGTATTTCACTGTACTCTGCCTGTTTTGTATCCCCATTAAATGCCGATACACGCCAGTAGTACATGCCGTTGTTCAATTTTTCAACTGTTTGTTTACCGGCACCTGTTTTCCTGGATACCAGTAATTTTTTAAAGTCCCTGTCTCCGCTGATCTCCAGTGTAAAGTCCTGCACATTCCCTTCAGCGTCCCATATAAAAATAATATCACCGGACTGCGCATCAAGCATGTAAAAACGGTCGGGACCCGGTTCTTTAAGGATGAAATTCAGTTTTACAATTTTAGTCTCTTTCCTGTCCGCGGATATCAGAGCCTTTTCATTTGTGTTAACGAGGGTCTCCTCCTTGCCGGAAGACACCTTTGCCGTACCGTCGGAGACTGTCAGGTCAAGGGACTGGTTATCCATCTGCGTCAGCTGGATGTTGCTCTTGTCGATGGAGACTGTGGTATCCTGCGACCTGATGTTGATAGCCGCGATGTCAACCCCGGAAACACCGGACCTGTTCGCGGATATTGTACCATGCTCGAAATTGATATTTATCTCATCCTCGAGGGTGGAGAGCATAATCATGCTGTTTTCGTCGATATTGATGTCCGTACCGTCACCGAGATGTATAACAGCTTCAGAATCTGTTGCAGTCCTGATGGAATCGTTATTATACACGGGAACATCCTGTTCAACATCCTCCCATACGACTTGAGCCAGGTACTTCCGCTGCGCGACCTGTCTCTTGAAGGTTATTGTTCCGATCTGCTTAACGTTACCCGCTTCCACCTTCCTGTTAAAATCCGCATATAACAGTATCGATAACGATGTAATAAGGAGCGCGCTTGCGCCTACAAATATTGAATCACTCGTCAAGAATTTCATATTTCACTTCACCTTCATCGCCTGCATGTTCATCGGGTTTTCCTTTCATCTCTATACCTACAATCCTGCGCATTTCATCGAGTGTCCTGGGTGACGAGGGATCGTCAATCCTTCCAAGGACTGCATAAATCTGCTGCGGTTCGCTCTTGCCCTTGACTTTGATCTTCTGCATGGGCTCTACCCTGAAAATATTTTTTATCTGGATATATGTATCATGAGATATCAGTACATCTGTTCCGAAGGGCTTGTTGAGCGACTCGATTCTTGATGCCAGGTTGACAGTGTCTCCGATAACCGTATACTCCATCCTTTCGTTGGATCCTATCTGCCCGGCAAGAACAGGTCCTGTATTGATACCGCACCCGATCTTGATAATAGGTTTCCGGTCTCCGCCCCTCCCCTTGTTGAATTCGATGAGGGCTTTACGCATCATGAGTGCCCCGTTTATCGAATTTTCTGTATCATTACCGTGGCTTACCGGAGCACCCCATACCGCCATCACCGCGTCACCAATATACTTGTCAACTACACCATTTGTCTTATTAATACAATCAACCATGCGTGTCATATAATCGTTAAGGAATTCAACAACCTCTTCAGGCTCAAGCTTTTCGGAAATAGCCGTGAATGACCGTATATCAGAGAAGAAGACTGTGGCAACCTTGCGCTCACCCCCAAGCTTGATCGTGCCCTTGAGTACCTGTTCCGCGATCTCCTTGTTTACAAACTTGCCGAATGCGTCCTTCATCTTTTCACGCTCTTCAAGTCCGCGTCCCATCTCAACGAACGAGTCCGTAAGAATACCGATCTCATCTCCGGTAGTCGGCCTTATTGAGACCTTGAAGTTACCCTGTTCGATCTCTTTCGTGGCGTCCACAAGTTTTGTCAGCGGACCCGACAGGGACTTGCTGAAGAAATAAACGATCAGAATTGCAATATTAAGTATTATAATAGTTATAATGATATTTCTACGCTGGATGTTGTAGACCTCCTGCATCGCAAGGCCCTCAGGCACTGTACTTATTATACCAATGCCGCTGAATCCTATCTTCTTGAATGATCCCAGGTAATAAACCCCGGCATCATCCCTGTACCTGGTCTGTTCATTGTCGCTTTTGCTTTTCATCATTCGTTCAACGATAGGCAGATTCGCAAGATTGGCGTGCGACATTATCAGGTTTGAATCAGGGTGGGCTATAACATCACCTTCACTGTTCACCATGAATGTATCCGTGATTCCGTTTTTAACGAAGGCTTTAAGTACGCGGTTCAGCTTGATATATCCTACCAGGACTGAAACAACCCTGTCGCTGGCGTCACGCTGGAAAGGAAAAGAGACTGCCATAACCGGGAATGTAAACCGCTCGGACACATTGTGCACAACGGATTCATCGTTGAATGATTTCACAAACTTGTGGGAATTATCAGCCGTGACCTGCTCCATTAACGCCTGGTCTATATTATTATCAGCAAAAAATTTATCGTTTGAAAGCTTCTTCGTCACATGGAGGACGTCATCCTTCCCCCTTTCACATATACCGACATAAAGAAAGTCCCTGTCATTGCTGAAAAACAGGCTGGTAAAAAGATTCTTCTGCTCCGCAGTCTTGAACTCCTGGAGGATAGTAGTCCCCATAAGATTGATCTTTTCGACAAGTGCGGTAAAATCCGATTCTGTTTTGGATGCAACGACCTGGGATATGGTCAGGTTGCTCTCCTTGATCCTTACCTCGTTGTCCTTTTTAAAGAAAATGGTGGCAAGAAAGATCATTATGCCCATTGAGGCAATTATGATTATCGATATCATCGAAATAAGCTTTGACCTGATCTTCAGCCTGGAAAAAAAACCGAATTGTTTTTTAAAATCTTTTCCTTCAGTTGTCATATTATGCCCGATCTATCACAAGATTTTTCTGAGACTGACTGCTGCAACAAATGTATTGATAATTAGAGACTTTTGCAATATTTTTGAAACCTGTACAGCGGGTAAAACAATATTACACAGCCTGTTTTTATTGTCGACAGGCAATGATTATGCATAGAGTAAAAAATTTTCATGCCGGGAATTGCATTATAAAGAAGTTGAGGGAGTTCTATACACGGCTTGTTCAGTAAAACATTAATTAATTACTACCGGCTGCACTGTAGCTGTCATTATTAAAAAAAATTTCTAAAAAACCGTGTATATGTGAATAATTATATTGCTGATTCCTGAAAAAAATGCTTACAATTACTATTATGGCTCTATTTTTAAAACATATAGAAAACGAAAATGGAAGAATATACTACAGGGTGAATGGCGAGGAGCATAAGCGCACCATTGTAATGGTTCATGGCCTGGCCGGAGATTCACGATTCTTCCACAACCAGATGAAATACTTCAGCAGCAGCTACCGGATGATTTCCATTGATCTCCCGGGACACGGAAGGTCTGTCGAATACCCAGACCTGAGCGTGGAATCATACAGTTCAAGCATCAATGAAGTCATAAAACAGGAAAATCCTGACAAATATATTCTCATAGGACATTCCATGGGCGGCTGCATCTGCCTTGAGCATTACAGGAGCAACCGCGACAGGATACTGTCGATGATACTGGTTTCTACCGCTGCGGTGCTTCCCGTTGACAACGGACTCATCAATAGTGCCAGGAGTAACTTTTCAGAATTCTTTGACGGTTTCCTTGGCATGATCTTCAGTAAAAAAGCGGGAATATTTATACTTGCGGCAAAAACCGCTATTACCAAGGCTGAACAGAATGTAATAATCAATGACCTCAAAATATGCACCATGATGAATTATGAATTCATACTTCCGGAAATCGACATACCCGTACTGCTTGTGGCCAACACAAACGACAGGATGGTACCATGTGCTTTAACCGAAAAAATGCATAAACAGATCAGAAACTCCAGGTTCATCACCTTTGATGAAAACGGGCATATACCCTTCTTTGAATCGCACGAAAAATTCAACGCTGCGGTGGAACAATTCCTCAACGGAAAGTTATAGAGACCACGCACCCCTCTGCAGGTTTGATAACCGGGCTGTAGAAATCCGTCACGCCCGTCGCGGCCCAGGCGCCTTTGACATAATCATCATAATAATATGTGTACATTGTACGCCGCTGCCTGTTCTTTATCACCCTGAACCTGTTCAGCTCCTTAATATTCCCGCTAAGCTGCAGTTTCGCTCCGCTTTTCAGCGTAATTTCGTATGTTTCAGGATAGAACGCATAACCCTTACCCTTGACATGCCTTACCCAGCCTGTGATCCTGATGCTGCTTATCTCGCTCCAGTAGCAGGCAGTGCCTTTGCCTGCGTCGGAAAAATATTCAGAACCGGGATCGATCTCTCCGGTAACGACTCCACCGTTGTAGTTGACTTCAACCGGCCAGGTCTTACGTTCAGTTGATTGTTTATATTCAATTTCAGGTGAAACGGGAAGATCAGGGTCCTTCACCTGGGGAAGTACAGATTGCGGCAGGAATGAAACTACAAGCAGAATGGAGAATAAAAAAGCCGCAATCCGGTTACAGAGGAACTGTGTTGCTGATTCTGTGTTTCCCATGGTCCGGGCTCCGGCTGATTTTTTCATTTGTAAAAATTACGGATTGTTTCCGGCTGTTACTTGAACTCGTTATAGAATATGTTCAGTATCAGTTCTATCTCCTGTTCTGATGCCTCAACCTTTTCCTTGTCGAGTATAAGTTTTATACTCGCTTTGTCAAGGTTCGGGTCTGCAGTTTTCAGTTCTATTACGCGTTTCACAACAGATGTTTTTATCGGCGTGTTGCCGAAACCCAGGAAACCTGTATTCTGAAAATAAAGCACTGCATTTACCAGTTTCTCCTGCCTGTCAAGAAGCTGCTTCTGCGACTCCTCCAGTTCATTAAGTTTTGCAAGAAAATACTCGGGCTCCCTCTTCTTCAGGTAGTTAACCGGATCATCGATGGCCTCTTTCATCCTGCGGCATAAAAGCTCCTCGTCAATGAACCTGTCGCTCAGCCTTAAAAAGAATTCATCCTTGGTGACCCTGAAATTATAACGCAGGTCATAATCGCTGAGGAATGTCATCCCGCCGGGGATGTGCGGCATAAAATCAGTCCCCTTGTAATTAAATGACACGGGGACAATAAGGATCTCCAGGGTTGTACCGTTTACAAAAAACTCTATTGTTCCTGCCTTCATGTATTTCCAGTTCTGGAACCTGCCGTACAGTTTGACAATCTTGTCAGCCCAGTCATCTGAAAGTTCATCGTAATATCTTACTTTTATCGCCTGGTTGTATTTATTCTGCAGGATCATGAAGTTTTCATTTTCAACAGCGCCTGTCTCCTT
>Ga0116171_10000811_pt1 | contig 32391 bp, 29 predicted proteins | sample AD_JPNHW2_MetaG_FD_89798 | JGI IMG/M metagenome (GOLD analysis project Ga0116171, IMG submission 89798) | Active sludge microbial communities of municipal wastewater-treating anaerobic digesters from Japan - AD_JPNHW2_MetaG | ecosystem: Engineered > Bioreactor > Anaerobic > Digestate | place... | reverse complement strand
TTAACCGGATCCTTTTATCTGACGCAGAAGATTCATTAACGATCTCTGCGGTCCTGTCATCCGACAGATCATCAAAAACTATTATTTCGATATTGTTATACTCCTGGTCGCGCAGGTCTTTTAATAATTTTCCTATATTCTTTTCCTCATTACGGGCAGGAATAAGTACTGAAACAAGCTCTCCGCTCTGTTCACCTCTTTTCGGGAGAGAAGTGCCGGGGAGGAGATTCAGCAATGCCACTGACAGCTGAATAATGGTGAATGCCAGTACTATGTATGCTATGATTATCATTCCGGATCTTTCATTTCCAGGTTCAGGGAAAGACATTGGGAATAGAACCGGTTATACCCGGCCTGGAGGGCACCGGTCGAAAAGTCATTTCCGGTATATTCAGAAAAGTACATATAAAGACATGGTTTGGATCCTGAGAAATAGTCGAGGATATTTGCCAGGAAAATAATATGTATGTTTGATTTTAACCTCCCGATAATATGCTCAATCCCTGTTTCGAATTCAAAATCTGTAGTATGCATCGATCTTATTTCTCCCTGCGGGAATAGCAATACCAGGTTCCTCTTGTCAGAGAGTATCTCTGCGGTATAATCGAGAGTCTCGATGACGCTTCTCGATCCTTTCTTTATTGAAAAGCCTCCGGTTTTAGTGAAGAACATGTGTTTTTTAAGCTGTTCCTCGAGCATCATGAAATGAAACCTGCGCCCGAAGACCCTGTAGTTAAGACATACAACCCAGAATCCGTCCCACCAGCTGAAATGATTTGAGAGAACAAGAACCGGCAATCCCCTGTCGTTAAAAGTTCCATTGATGAAGGTTTTACTGAAATTCCATTTTGTCCTCCAGAGTGAATAGAGCTGGAAGAAGTGATAGACAAAGAAATTATGGGTGGTTTTATAGATCATCCTGTTATTTTAAAAAAGACAGTAAGAACGATGAAAAAGATCAGCTGTACCGAAAAAATGGTTACAGCCAGTTCATTCTTTATTTTAATACCTGAAAGCCTGATCGTTGCATGAAAGAAAAAGGCAATGATAAACCACGAGATATAGTTCCTGACCGGGACGTTTACTTCATCGAACCGCCACATATCAAGCCAGGGAGCTGTCTGCTCCATGATAATATCGTATATTACCATCAGCAGCGAAGCGGTAACAATTTTCAGTATGACAGGTATCCTTATCCTGTCTGTTATTACGAATGTGCAGTATAGAAGAAGAACCCAGTTGATACCAATAATCAGTGGTGTGCCGAATATTTTTATGCCGAGACCCTGTCCGTAAATGTAGCTTCCAAAGATAAATCCGCCATTAACTCCTGCTGCCTCAATCAGCCAGCTTGCAAAATAAATTGATACAAAAACAAGGAGAGTTCGCCTGTTCTGACCTGGTGTATGAAATATGGCTAACCCGGTTATGCTGAGAAGGAGAGCCAGAGGTGTCAGATGAAGAAAAACACTTCTTGTTGAGGGGATCATAATACCGCATAATCCTACAGTAAAGAAGATAAAGAAGAAGAGCTTAACCCTCAAGGCTCTTTTTCTGATCGTTCCTGCTATATTGCTGATATTCATTATTCCGGGCAGAATTATGATGTTCTTATTGATTTCCGAAAGGTACTCATTAAAAGCAGATTCATAAAAATCAGGCTGAATCCATAGATGATATCTTCGCCGGGAATTGTAAAGATCCGGAACCCGGAAATCTCTTTGTTATTATACCAGATCACCTCTCCCTCAATGAAGCTTCCTGTCAGGATTGCATTTACTATAAAAAATGGTACCAGAATGATCATGTATGTAAGATAGAACCTGTTCAGGATCCTTGTTTTGTCTGACAGTCCAAAAAGCAGCAGCGCCGCCATAAAGATCGAATAAAAAGCAGTATAGGTCCTGTTGTGGAATATTGCTGCAATCAGTAGAAGCAATGCAATAAGTACCAGGGTGATAATCTTTGTCATCCTGTCGGTTAATGATACCCCGGGGAAGTAGAAAAGGAAAACATAATGTATGAATATGCTGGCATAGGGGACGATAATAAAAAACAGGATCTCTTCGACAGGCAGACCCGATATCATGATGTTTGAATGATATTGCGAATTGAAGCCCCAGATACCTTTTGATGCAAAAATAACATCAACGGCAGAAAATATGAATCCGGTAATAAGCAGCGATGGGATGAGGTATTTCCAGCTTTTAAAGAAGCTAACACTTTTTTCAAAGCTGAAAAGAAGCGGTATGATAATTACACAAAGTAAAATTGTCAGGTAAAGCGACATTCTTTTTTATTTGTTGAGGTGTTGACTTACAGGTTATTATTCAGGGAATTATTATCCCTGCCTTAATTTCAGAATATTCTCATTGACTCTTTCGTATATCTCCCTGAACCAGAATGTATAGTCTGATGGATTCTTCCTGATATCATCGTGGAGGTCGTTGTATGAAACTGCTTCCCATTCTTCGACCTCCTGAGTGTTGATGACAGGCAGGTTATCGGTTATCCCGAGGAAGACATGGTCAAGTTCATGTTCTGTAAGTTCCCTGTCGAGCTTTTCCCTGTAAATAAAGGTGAATAGTTTTGTCAGATCACATTTGATACCCATCTCTTCCATCAGCCTGCGTTGTGCAGAATCTTCAACCGTTTCGCCGGGATTCGGGTGTGTGCAGCAGGTATTCGTCCAGAGGCCGTTGGAATGGTACTTGTCGTGAGCCCTTTTCTGCAGGATCCATTCACCTCTGCTATTTACAATAAAGACTGAAACAGCCCTGTGAAGAAGTCCCTTATGATGCGCTTCCATCTTTCCTGCCGTTCCAATCTGACGGTCATTCTTATCGACAAGGATGACTTCTGGTTCTTTCATTTTTTTGGCAGGAATATGGTTTCGGAATTCAGATAATACTAAGCTTGTTAAGGAGAATGGCTTTCAAAAGAAGGGAAAATTTATAGATATCCGGAACCCTGATCCTTTTTTCAAGCAGCCTGGGTGCAGGTGTTCTCCTGATCCTTTTCAGGAGGCTCATATAATAATGGTAAGCTATCAGAACGCCCAGCCTTGAATTCTGCGGCAACTTTTTTAGTCCGGAGAGGGATGACAGGAAATCGTTTTCAATATCGCGGATGATCTCTGATTTGGTCGCCTCATCAAATTTTCTGCCGGCAAGGGTATGGAAATACTGCCTTTTCAGGTTCTCCGTATCATTTTTCAGATCGCGCAGGAAATTTACTTTCTGAAATGCCGCGCCAAGTTTTCTGGCAGGCTCCTTAAGCTCTGTATACAGCGTTTCATTCCCGTTTACGAACACCTTTAAGCACATTAGTCCCACCACTTCAGCCGATCCGTAAATATATTCATCGACCTCGTCCTTTGAGTTATGTTCAAGGCGTGAGAGATCAAGCTTCATGCTCTTCAGGAAGGCCCCGATAAGATCGTCGTCGATATTGTATCTCCTCACTGTAAGCTGAAATGAGTTCAGCACAGGATTCAGGCTGATTCCCTCTCTTACTGATTCATGGTAATTCCTTTCGAAACGGTCAAGGAGCCCGCGCTTGTCGAAATCGTGAAAAGTGTCAACAATTTCATCGGCAAACCTTACAAACCCGTAAATACTGTAAATAGCGGTCCTTATCTCTTTGTCAAGAAAACCGACAGCCCTTGAAAATGAAGTGCTGTATGCTGTTGTTACAAGCTTGCTGGTTGCAAACGAAACATCGTTATATAGCGACAACATTTTTAGTGGTTTCCTGGTTCTGCGAAAGGTGCAATTTACTAAATATTTGTCTAAGTAAAACCTGTCCCGCTTGTACGGTTGATAAATGCGATATTTTTGATAATTGTTTAGATTATTTTTGTATCTTTTGTTCCTGAATAATCCCTCTCATATGAACTACCTGAAAAATCCCATGGTATCATTTTGTGTGATAGCCATTACCGTTGCCTCCGTTCTTTTCATGTCTTTCTCGGGAGAGACCTTAACTCCTCAGGAAGATTTGAAGAGCAAGTACGATTATAAGGATTTCGAATCGGCAAAGAAATGCCGTTCCTGCCATCCGGGGATTTACGAACAATGGTCGCAGGCCATGATGTCGCAGGCTTATACACATCATTGGGATGAGATAGAATATTTTGACCTGGCTGTAAAACATTCCGAAGCAAAGCCTGAAATCAAGGATGTCGTAGATGGATGTAACGGCTGTCATACACCCCTTGCATTTATGGGAGGAAAAACATTTCCCCCGCCGCGCCCATCAGAGAAAAGCATGGCCAATGAATCTGTTTCATGTGAAGTGTGTCATCTTACCCAATCGGCCCAGACAGATCCTCCGTTCAATTTCAGTTATCTTATCAGGCCGGGAATGACAAAATATGCTTTGCGTAAGCCCAATGTCGATTCTCCTGCACATAAGATAGTTACGAACGATTTTTTCAGTACTACGGAATTCTGCGGAAACTGCCATAACGAAAAAAATCCGTTCGACGTATGGGTGAAGAGCACACAGCTCGAGTGGAAAGAGGGTCCATATTCCAAAGAGGGGGTCAGATGCCAGGATTGTCACATGCCTAAAGGAGGGCCTTATCTAAATGCCCTTATGACAAAGCCCTATGACGATTCAAGGCTCCACCTTTTCCATGGAGCACACGATCCGGGGAAAGTAAGGGGAACCATTGAGCTCAGGATCGAACCCGATATACGCGAAGCCGAACCCGGAGAGAATGTAATACTGACAGTTGCACTTTTTAACCAGAAAACGGGCCATAAATTTCCCACCGGATCAGTCGAAGACCGTATTGCCTGGCTTCACGTTGAGGCCGTCGATGCAAAGGGGAAAGTATATCATATTAAAGTCAATCCAAAAGGATTTCAGGGAGAGGAGTACACCATTGCAGGCGATTACCTGGCCTACCAGGATATGGGATTACCTCTCGGGATACCTGATTTTAAGGGTGTCCAGCGCGATGGAATACCCGCCGGCGACAGGATCTTCAGGATGCCCTATTTCGATCCGGAAGGAAGGATGACAATAATGCAGTGGAACACTGCAAAGCTGGGCGTTGATTACCGCATAGGCCCGAGAGAAACAAAAGTCGAGAAATTTACTTTCAAAATTCCTTTCGATGTGGCGCCAGGCGAAATGTCGGTAAAGGCAGTACTTAATTACCAGCTACTTGTAAAACCGGTGGCTGATATTCTCAAGGTCCCGGCTGATGAATCAGAGATAAAGGTAGTTAATGAACATTCTACAAGCCTGAAAATATTACCCTGACAATAATTTCCTAAAACACTCCCGATATGAAAATTTCCTGCTTCATGAAAGTCGTGCTTTCATCAATAATGATCATATTCCTGATCCCGGTGAGAAGTGCCTATGCGATACCTGCTTTTGCCCGCAAGTACCAGATAAGCTGCCAGGTATGCCATTCCCCGGCAATGCCCAGGCTAAAAGGTTTTGGTGAAGAGTTTGCCGGGAACGGCTTCAGGCTTACAGAATATGAGTCGCCACGCTATTTTATACAGACCGGCGACGATAAGCTTTCCCTCTTCAGGGAACTGCCTCTCGCCCTGCGCCTTGATGGCTTTGCCTCATTCAACTTCGGCGATGCCGGACAGGTCGATTTCGGATCCCCTTTTGTTCTTAAGATTCTCTCGGGAGGAGAGATATCCGATAAGCTTTCGTATTACTTCTATTTTCTTCTTAATGAAAGAGGACATATTGCCGGTGTTGAGGATGCATTTCTCATGTATCGCGACCTTTTCAAAACCGGTATTAACTTCTACATTGGTCAGTTCCAGGCTTCCGATCCGCTGTTTAAAGGCGAACTGAGATATACCCTGGAATCATATAAGATCTATGGAACCGTACCCGGCAATTCAACTGCCGACCTGAAATATGACCGGGGAATAATCCTTGAAAAAGATATCGCCGCAACAGGAACTACACTGGTCGGCCAGGTGCTTAACGGTTGTGGTATTGGTGAAGCGGGTGAGGGATACCTGTTTGATAAAGACAAATACAAGAATTACATGTTACGCCTGAACCAGTCTGTGGGCAAAAGCGTCACAGTCGGATTGTTCGGTTACCTGGGACGGGAGGTGCTTCCCGGCGCTTCGGGGACTTTTAACAGCGATATAAAAATGTTCGGCCCCGATCTTACCCTCAATTTTGACGAGAAGCTGATGGTAAACGTCCAGTACGTACGCAGGTTCGATTCGGATGTCTTTGTTGAATCAGACAGCTCGATGCTTGCTGATGTCATGACCGAAGGTGCCTTTGCCGAAGTAATTTATGCCCCCAGGGGTGATATGAGCAAGTGGTATCTTATAGGACTTTTCAATTGGGTTGAATCGGAAATGTCAGGACTCGATTATACTTCAGCCACGCTGCATGCAGGATATCTTCTGAGGCGTAACCTGAGGCTGGTGTCAGAATATACTTACATCTTCTCAGCCGGCAGCCATGGGAAGGTCAGTCTTGGATTCGTATCAGCTTTTTAATCTTTAACTTTTTAAGAGATTTTAGTCCTTCAGCCACAACCTGTGCATTAAATATTGCGCCTTCCTTAAGTGTATGGGTGCTGTCCCTGCCAAAGAGAGTTGCCTTTACGGAATCTTCACCCAGCGATTCATATTTGTCAGCTATCATAGCGTTAAGGTCAATGAAATATGCTTTTTCCTGCAATGCCGCCTCACGGGCCCATTTAGCATAATCGTCGGCTGACCTGTTTACCTTTCCGTTTGTCCAGTTATTCCTGGGTACAAGTGAACATACAACCGGAATCGCTCCTTTCGACCTTGTTTCTGTGATATATTTCCGGAGATACCAGCCGTACGAGTGGACGATCTCATGCTTCTTTGTCATGATATTATCTATTTCCTCCGTTTCCTCACCGTTGCCCTTAATTGTTCCTCTCGCCCTGAAATTGTCATTGATCGGGCCATTATCATTATGGCCGAATTGCATAATGACGTAATCGCCGGGTTTCAGTTTTGAAAATACTTCATCCCAGAGACCTATATCAATATAGGTGCGGCTGCTTGTTCCGCCGCGGGCATGATTTCTGACAGCGACCTTGTTCGTATCCACATACATATAGAGGTAGGCGCCCCAGCCCCAGAGGCCGCCGTCGCCTTTGCCCTGGCCGTTCTTGACTGTTGAGTCACCGATAAGATAAATAGTCGGCTTAGTCTTGGATCTGTCTGCTGTAGCAGAGGTCAGTATCAGCAATGCTGAACAAATAATTAAGAATCTGGACATAACATTTATTTTTTTTTTACCACGGAGTGCACGGAGTTACACGGAGGTACACTGTTTATGGGCCGTGAAAACTCAGTGTTACTCCGTGTTCTCCGTGGTGAATTTAAAACTTCATATTATCAGTTTTTTCTATTTTTTTATCTGGTATTGTGCCGCATTGTACTGTTTTGAAATCAGTAACATTTTTCAGTACGAATGTGGGTACGTCTTTGGTTTTTGCTGCTCTGACATTGTAGAAAGAAGCACCCTTAACATCATCGAGTATAAATGCCGGTCGCAGGTCTTCATTTTCAAGTTTTATCTCAATATCTGACATTTCGAGGTTCTTTACGTGCCTGATATAGAATCCGTATGCGGGCATCTTACCGAATTCCTGAGGATCGGGATATGACTTGTCTTTTTCAGGAACAGCTACTTCGGCCTGTTCTTTCGGGGCGCCGCCTTTAAGCAGAAGGGTTATATTGCTGAGCCTAACATCTTCTATATCGTAGCCGTTCATGCCAAGGAAAAGCGATGCATAATCGGGATTGGAAGCATAGATAACCATGTTGCTGATGTTCACCCTCCTGAGTTTGCCGATGGGAATACCTTCGGGGCCCCTCATTCTTGCACCTAACCGGAGAAAGAAGGGGGCTCCCATTATATCGCGCATTGTAACATTTGATACAGTTATATCTTCCAGGATGCCTCCGTCGACAGTCTCAAGGGCAAGGCCCCTGCAGAATTCAAATGTACAGTTCGATATTGTTATGTTCCTGAAGCCTCCGTTCGATTCTGTTCCGAATTTTATTCTCCCGGTAACCACGCCACGATCCGGTACCCGGTCGTAATATCTTCTCTGGTAAGTGCCATCGAGGAATGTGCCGATATCGAAACCACTTACAGAACAGTTCGTTATTGTCACGTCCTCAGTCATCCTGGCAAAACCAAGACCATAAGAGCTCTTGAGCACTATTGCATCGTCGAAGGGTGAATTGACGCTGCAGTTTGAAATATGTACATGCCTGCAGCAGTCGATGTCGAAGCCGTCACGGTTGGTGTCGAGCCTGACATTATCGATGGTCATATTATCGACTCCTGTGGCGAGCAGGCAGAAGTGACCCCCCTGGAGAACAGTGAAATCCTTTAAGATAACATTGCGGCAGAGCTTGAGTGCAATAGCTTTATTACCAAGCCCGGGAGTCATCCTCCCCGACCTGGTGAGACCGCTGGTTCCAACTATCCATCCGTGTCCGACGATAGCAATGTTTTCGATATTTTCTCCCCATATCAGGCTGTTATGCCAGTGGCTGTGACCAAAATCCTGGTACATATCGGTGGGATTTGGCTCCGGCGGATCATACCCCGGCTCTCCCTCCCGCGGAACTGCGCCGATAAGGTATGCGCCGTTATCGAGGAACAATGTAATATTGCTTTTAAGACGGATGGAAAAGCTCAGGTAATCGCCGGCAGGGAAGTAGACCGTTCCTCCGCCTGCAGATGCTGCCGCCTCAACGGCTTTGTTTATTGCATCGGTGTCGAGTGTTACACTGTCGCCTTTTGCACCAAAGTGCCTGACATTATAATACAATCCCTGGCCGGCTATCATGTTCATGACCTTGCTGCTGTCGAGGGCTGGCACGGCAGGCTGGGATGGGGCTGACTTTGGGGCACGCCTCTGGCCGAAATCCTGGAGAGTCAATGATGAAAGAATCAGCAGGATAGTTAGTGTTTTAAATATGTTCTTCATTAGATTATTTGTTGAAAAGATAAAAATACGGATTAACGGCAGATTTTTTATCATTGAGGGGAATTTTAAGGTTAAATATCATTAAAAGAAATGGCGGGTGTTGCAAGGATTTGGGAATCCGCGCCAGAGTCTTATTTGAGACAGTTGAGAAAAGAATTCATAACTTGCATTTATGAAATTTATTCTTTCGAAGTATAAATGGTTTATATGGGGAGATATCCGGGTCACCGGATACATTTTTTATGAGGGCAGGTTTCTGAGAGACAAGGAGCTTCTTGATTTCTTTTCAGGAATAGGAACCGTTGAGGCTCTTAAGTCGCGGCTCCATAATGCTAATGGTCAGTTTTCAGTGATCGTCGATCGCGGCATTGAAACATGGCTTGCAACAGACAGAATAAGAAACTGGCCATTGTTTTATTCCAGGATCGGGGGACAGTTTGTCGTCAGCGATGATTGCGGCAGGCTGGCAGGACTGAAAGAGAAACTTTCGTTTAATGAGGCGTCATATAATAGCTTTCTCACCTGCGGCTATACCTTAAACAATCTGACACTCGTTAAGGATATTTTCCAGGTAGAAGCAGGAGGATTAACAGTCCTGACCGATGTGGCAAAGGATATTTTTTATTATAACTCTTCTGAGGAAGAGAGTGTTTTCAGGGATTTTCCGACAGCCGTGAGAGAATTCAGGGAAATACTCGAAATCACATTCCGGGAATATTTCATAGCACTTCAGGACAGGTTTATTGCAATACCTCTTTCGGGTGGATATGACTCCAGGCTTGTTGCACTTATGGCTTCAGAATTCCATCCTGATAACGTCCTTTGTTATACTTATGGAAGGGCTGATAACCCGGAATTGAAGCTTGCGGAAGAAACGGCTTTAAGGCTCAATCTGAAGTGGATGCCGGTTATTTATGATGAAAAGCTGATAAAAGATTTTATTCATGATGATTTCTTCAGCAGGTACTATGATTGGGTTTCGGACCTTACGGGAATGTTTTTCATGCAGGAGTACTTTTCAGTCAGGCACCTGAAGCAGAATAAACTAATTCCTGATCATACAGTATTCATTTCGGGGTATTCCGGCGACTTTATCGCAGGCAGCTATGTAACTCCCTCTCTCAGGGGAACGCTGTCGCAGGAAAAGTTATCAGACCATATTGCTAAAAATTATTTCAGGCTCGTAGTGACTGACAGGCAAACAAAAAGAGATATTGCAGGGCAGATTGCTGAAAAAATTCCACCCGGGGGCAGCAATGGCTGGAGAACTGTTGAATCGTGGGATATGAAAGAACGGCATGCCAAATTCATAATAAATTCTGCAAAGGTGTTTTCATTCTTTGGTTATGAATATATCTTTCCATTCTGGGACAATAAGCTGGTTGATTATATGCTTCCGCTTCCCTTCGACCTGAGAAATGACAGGAGACTCTATGAGCATGTGCTCAGAGATTGTCTTTTTGCAGAAAAGAACCTGAACCTGGAGAATGAAACAAATCCCCATCCTGTAAGGAAAAGCCTGCAGCGTCTGAAGGAAAATGTAAAACCGTATATACCCCGGTGGCTCAGGAATATCTTCATCAATGATTACAATGCCATCTCTTATGACATTATTACACGGGAATTCCGGCTCGATATGAATTCGTCGGAAATAATCAAACCGCGGCAGTCCAATTATTATAATTCATATATTGTTCAATGGTATCTGAAGAAATGTGCTGAACGCTATGGGATCAGCGGAGGTTAAGGAGCTTCTCAAGCACCGGCTTCTTCACCTCGAACACCGTTCCATGCTTAGTCCCTGCCGGGAATGTGATCTTATCTGAAATATCTTCCCACGAAACAAGATCCTTCGATACAACAGCGCCCATCTTCCTCTCACGGTACTTATCGAAATAGACGAACCATGTATCTCCGTTCTTTATTGAAGTTGGACCTTCGGCCCAGTAATTGCCTGTTATCTTTTCTGAGGGCGCCGAAAAGGGACCATACAAATCGTCAGAGAAAGTAACCCTGATGTTTTTTTGCGGAGGATCGATGGTTTCGTCCTTAACGAACATTACATATTTCTTGCCGTTCCTGTTTATGGTAGCATCAATTACGTTGAAGCCATGTTCATAAAAAAGACGTGTCTCCGAGGTTGTAACAAAATCTTTGGTGGTGACACAGTATATTCTGTGGTTATAACCTGTATCCCCGGCTTTTTGTGTCTCAGGGAAACGCCCGGGAATAGTTGTCGACCAGAATATCAGGAACTGTTTCTGTTTCTTATCATACACGATCTCAGGCGCCCAGGTGTTTCTTGCTGTCGGTTCTTTTTCCATTACCTTAAGATAACGCTGCTCCGACCAGCTAATCAGGTCTTTCGATGACGCATAACCGATACCGTGCTCTGTCCAGCCGGCTGTCCATACCATATGAAAGGTGCCATCAGGAGTCTGGATTATGCATGGATCGCGCATCAGCTTTGATACTCCGACTACAGGTTTAAGGAATGATTTATCATCGTTGAGAACCTTAAAATTGTAACCGTCTGTGCTATAAGCAAGGTGAAGCCCGTCTTCACCGTTGCCCTTGAAATATGAGAAAAGGAATACTTTTTCCTTAGGGGCTCCGCATAGCATCCCTGGGATCATCAAAAGAAATAAAAACAATATCTTCTTCATTCTCTATGAAGTGAAATCTAAAATTGTTTTATAGACTCTTTCCCGCGTTTCATCGGGAGAGGGATTAAGCTCCATGGTAGTGAATCGTCCGTTTATTATGTCTATCCTCTCAAAGACCATCAGGTAAAGGCTGAAGATTATCTCAAGGCTCAGCTGATACCTGGGCTCAAGAAGAGGCCGTATCTCCTGGATCTTATTTTGTGTTTGTTCCCTGTATTTATCTGCTAATGAATAATATGTTCTAATCAGGTTGCGGAAATTATCATTTACCGGGGCACCGTGTGCAAAATTCAGAAGATCACTCCTGGTAAGATTATTCTTGAGGATAAGATCATCGGCGAAGTAGTTGAGGTTATTGAGCTGGTCTTTCTGAAAGTCGCGGATAATATGTACCAGGTAGCTGAAAAGTGCACATGGTGTTGCCGTATCCCTGACGTCGAAAGGGGGGTCGGTATAACCATCCTCTTTTTTTGATATGCTGTTCAGATGTACGAATATTGAAGCGGGCGCCACAGAAGCTCCCTGTGAATACTCAATAAAATCATCGATGGTGGCAAAACCATCATTATTAATATCATAGAGCATCGACCGGGCAAATGCTTCGAGTGGCCATGAAGGAATCCTGAAATGTTCAATAGTATCGGTAAGCTCCTTTTGTACAGGGTTGTTCCTGGCTGTATCGCGGATGATGCCTATCCAGGCATTAACATCCCGGGTGAAAAATTTCCGTTCGTCCGGAGCTATAATTTTATTTTCAGCTTTATAATTATCGATCAGGTCGTCGATATTCCGCATGAACTTATAGCAGGTCTTGGCGGCTTCGTATCTTTCATTTTCCCAGAACCTTGCAGCGACAAGGATATTTGGATGATCGATGATCTTATGAAAGTCTATCGTATTGAAAATATCGAGGAATTGCTGTTTTAATGAATTCATCAAAAAACCGATTGGTACGACAAATCTAATTATTTTCCGGAAATGATCCTTTCTGCCACAAGTTTTGCCGACATAAGAACATTTGGTATTCCGTTTCCCGGATGTGTGCTTCCCCCCACAAAATACATGTTATGGACTCTGTCATGCCGGTTGTGTGGACGGAAATATCCCATCTGCAGGATATTATGGCCGAGGCTGCCGAAAACAGATCCCCGCGAAACATTGCAGGCACTTTCCCAGCTCTCCGGGGTATAGGCTATTTCGAACTTAATGTGGTCTTCAATATCAGTGAAGCCGGCCTTTTTAAGCCTTTCAACAACGTAGTTATGTGCCTTCTGCCGTATTTCTCCCCAGTCCTGCACCTTGCTGCTGTCGATATGGCCGGTTGAAATTATGAACGAAAGTGAATCCTGTCCTTCCGGCGCAGCATCGCTGTCTGTTCTTGCCGGTGCATGAATATAAAAACTCGGGGTATCACTTATTGTTTTGTCAATGAAGATTTTATTAAATCCTTCCCTGAAATTATCAGAGAGAAAAACATTGTGATGGTCAAGCCCGGGGTAGGCTTTATCGAGTCCCCAGTGAAGGCATACAGCGGAACAGGAATATTTCATCCGCGACAGGTGCTTCGTTTTCTTCTTGTCGTGCAGCAGCTTGTCGTAAACATAAGGTAGGTCGGCATTTGCCACAACCACATCGGCTTCTTTAAAAGTGCCATCTTCAAGAAGGAGGCCTTCTGCTTTCCTGTTACGGATCCTGATATCCGTCACTGCTTTATTGAGGTGTATCTGCACTCCTGAGAATTCGGCTGCCGACAACAGCTTCTGCACTATTCCAAACATTCCCCCCTTTACGAAGAAAGAGCCTTCCCTGATCTCTGCGGCGGGAACCATTGAGAAAAGCGCAGGAGAGTCAAAAGGACTTTGCCCGACATATATATTCTGAAAAGTATAAGCCATCATCAGGTGCGGATGCCGGAAAAATCTCTTTGCATAGTTCCAGTTCGAAATGAAAACTTTAAGCCTGAATAAGAGCCCTGCATTGCTGAAATTGACCATCTGGAAAAGATGGTAGAAATTCCGGTTTATCAGCCGGTCAATTCCAAGTTTGAAGATCTTATATCCTGACGAAATGAATTTTTCTGATCTTTCAAAGCTTCCCTTTTCGATTTTCTCAAGCTGTAGCTTCATTTTCTCACTGTCGGTCGTGAAAGCCAACCTGGAGCCGTCGTCGTAATATATTGTATAAAGGTTTTCCAGGGGAAAAATATCGGTCCCGGGTTCGAGTTTTATACCGAGGGAATTAAAAACATTGTGATAGATATCCGGCATAAGCATCATGGTCGCTCCCAGGTCAAACCGGTGGCCATCGCGGATCACCTGTCCGCACCTGCCTCCGGGCTCAATGTGTTTTTCATATAGATCGACTTTGTACCCGTTCCGTGCAAGGTAGGTGGCGGTAGTCAGTCCTCCTATTCCTGCGCCAATGATCACAGCTTGTTTCTTTTCAGCCATTGTGTGTATGAATGGTAAGTAATTCCCCGTTTAATGAGCCGTAAAATTATATTTTCTTTTTTAAAGGGGGAAAGTTATTCCTCATCTATATGCCCGGTAAGCTTTTTTACAACCCTGAACTGGTTAAAGAACTCCCTGGCAATAACCCGCAGCAGGGTATAAACAGGAACGGCAAATAGCATTCCTACAAGTCCTGCAAGACCGCCTCCGATGATAATAACAAGAAATATCTCAAGAGGATGAGACTTTACACTTTTTGAATATATTACCGGAACGAGGATATTGTTGTCGATAAAGTTCACCGCTAAAAGTATTGCCGATATCTTGATAAGCACCGGCATCAGCTCGTTGTATGATCCTGTTGAAAGTGTAGAAATGATCCCAAGGGTTATTCCGATGGCTCCTCCGATAATAGGGCCGATATAGGGAATGATATTCATGATCCCTGCAAAAAAGCCGATTAGAAGAGCGTTTTTAATGCCAAAAATCATCAGTAAAAGCGTGATAAGAGTCATCACCCCGGCCACCTCCAGCAGCACACCCAGGTAATAGCGAATCAGCAGCTTCCGGGAATCTTCAATCACACCCGTCACAGCTGTGTGTTTATTTTCCGGAATGAAGGTGAGAAGAATATTCTTAAAGAGATTCTCGTCTTTCAGGAAGAAAAATGAAATGAAGAGTATTGAAAAGAGGCCTACAAAAACATTCCCTGCAGCACTGATGAAGTTACCGATAATGGTTCCCACACTGCCTATATTGACAACTGTTTTTATTTTTTCTACTGCAAAATGCTGTATTGTTTCACCGTCGGGTATTGCCCCGAGTGAATGAAGCTTTTCATCAATCCACTGAAGTGGTCCCTGCAGGTTGCGGTTCAGCAGGTCGACATCAATTGATGATACTGCTTCAGCCTGCCTGATAATAAGAGGTACAAAAACCGAAATGACCGCTATTGCAAAAATGACAATTATCAGCAGTGCCAGGATGGCGCTCATTGCCCTTGGCATCCTAAGCTTCCTGATATGGAATTTATCGAAGAACCGCACCATCGGCTGTCCGATAAAAGACAGCATGGCAGCTATAAGCATCCATATTATTATATAATTGAACCGGTAAATAAGATATCCTGCCAGCACTACTGCCAGAATATATCCGGTATATTTTAAGACCTGCTTCATGATTTTGTACTTTACCGGAGTCAAAGTTATGAAGAAATGGTTGATCTGCAGAACCTAAGACAGTATATTGCCATTAATATTGCTGATAGCAAGGCGGTTGCAGCGCCAAAATAAAAAGGAACCGAAGAGTCGACCTTGTCATATAAAATACCTGCTATAAGGCTTGCAGGGAGCAGCGTTATGCCAAGGAGCGCATTATAAATACCCATGCCTGTCCCCTTCTTGTTCTTATCGATTATATCTGAAATGAAAGCTTTCTGGATGCTGTCGGTAGCGGCAGAATATAAACCGTAAAGGGCAAAAAGCGCGGTTATTGCACCCAGACTTGTTGTTATGCCGAATCCAAAATATACAATTGCGTATATTATAAATCCTGCAACAATTATTTTCTCCTTTCCCACCTTGTCAGACAGTGAACCCAGGGGAATTGACGCCGCAACAGAAACAAGATTTGTAATCAGATATACAACAGGGATAAGCGCTACTTTCACCCCCACCTCATTGGCTTTTACCAGGAGCAATGCATCTGTGGAGTTGCCAAGAGTAAAGATGAAGACAATGATCAGGAAGAAATAGTATTTTGCCGGGAAATCGCGGAAGCGGAATTGAGTGAAAAGCTCTTCCTTTTTTTTCTTTGCCTCTTTAATCCTGAAGATAATTACAAATATTGCCAGTATTGCAGGAATCCCGGCCAGGATAAAGATGAGCCGGTAGTTTTCTGAGAAGGCACTCAGCAGGGCAAATGCAGCCAGCGGACCTGCGATGGCGCCGCTGTTATCCATGGCTTTCTGGAAGCCAAAACTTTTCCCGCTCTCTCCTTCCTTTACTGATCCGGCAATCAGACTGTCGCGCGGTGCTGTTCGTATTCCCTTTCCGAGTCGTTCCAGGAATCTCAGGATAAGAACATGTACCGGCGCAATGGCAAAAGTATATAATGGCAATATAAGGGCAGATAATCCGTATCCGATGATCATAAAAGGCTTATTCCTGCCTATCCTGTCGCTCCAGAATCCCGAGAAAGCCTTAACCAGGGAAGCTGTGCTCTCAGCAATTCCCTCAATAAGCGAAAGACTTGTCTTTGATGCCCCTATCGACATCAGGAACATCGGCATAACGGAATAGACCATTTTGACAGACACATCTGTCAGAAAGCTCGTAATGCCGGTGTAAATAATATTACTGCTTAATCCGAAGGGTTTCTTACCGGTGCTTATTCCATCAATTTTTTTCATCCCGGGTAGTGTTTATCTTCAGAAGCTTGAAGAGATCAACTACGAATATAGGAATTAGCGATAACGACAGAACGATTAGCCAGTGTTTTGTGTCCATGGCTGTCAGCCTGAAAGCCTCCCTGATCGGTGGTATGATAAGGACAATAAGGCCAAGAAATGCCGATGCCGCTATAGCGCCTATCAACGGCTTGTTCAGAAGAGGATTCGTTTTAAAAGATAACTTTGAATTTGAGTGCATGTTCCTTACATGAACGAGCTGGGCGAACATCAGGGTGGCAAATGCCATCGTCTGTCCCATTACAAGATTATGTTCCTTCAGTCCGATTACAAATGCAATGAGAGGAATGGATCCAATCATTATGCCCTGGTAGAAAATCCTGTAGATCATTCCTTTTGTCATGAAACCCAGCTTTGAATTGCGCGGTTTTCTCTTCATAATATCTTCCTCGGCAGGGTCGACGCTGAGTGCAAGTGCCGGCAGGGAATCGGTAACCAGGTTGATCCACAAAATGTGAATAGGCAGGAGAGGGGTTCCCAGGTTTACGACCGATGTCACAAGAAGAAGGAATATCTCCCCTATATTTGATGAGATGAGGAACTGGATAGCTTTCAGTATATTATCATAAATTCTTCTTCCCTCCTCGACTGCCGAAACAATTGTTGCAAAATTGTCATCGGTCAGCACCATATCGGCAGCGCCCTTGGCGACATCTGTTCCGACGATTCCCATGGCAGCGCCTATATCGGCCTGTTTCAGCGCCGGAGCGTCATTTACTCCGTCGCCCGTCATTGCCACCACCTCCTTATGGTTCTGCCAGGCTTTCACGATCCTGACCTTGTGTTCAGGAGCAACCCTGGCGTAAATAGAATACTTTGTGACATTCTGATTTAATTCCTCGTCGCTGAGCTTTTCGAGATCGGCTCCGGTGATAGCAATATCCCCTTCGCGGTAAATGCCTATCTCCTTTGCGATGGCAAGGGCTGTGCTCTTATGATCGCCTGTGATCATTACAGGACGTATGCCCGCACTGTTACACCTGGCAACAGCATCCAGTACTTCAGGACGTGCAGGATCGATCATCCCCAGCAGACCTGTGAAAATAAGATCATTCTCGAGTTCCCCTATTTCTACTTTTAGCGGCTCTTCGGGTAGCTCCTTGTATGCCATAGCAAGAACACGTAACGCTGAGTTTGCCATCTCCTCATTGCTGTTCCTGATAGAATTTATGTCCTCAGCCGTTATAGGCCTTATTTTACCTTCTATGATTATCCTGTCGCATACGCTCAGCACCTCGTCGAGACCTCCTTTTACATTCACCCTCGTCGATTTTTCTGATATCCTGTTGACGGTGGTCATTCTTTTTCTTTCGGAGTCGAAGGGGATCTCGGCAACACGCGGATAATCCTTTTCGAGTTTATCCTTGAATACATTATAGAGAATTCCGAAATCGAGGAGAGCTGTTTCTGTCGGATCGCCGGTAAAAGATATTTTGCCGTCGCTGCCACTTTTTATCCGGGCATCGGCACAAAGCACCGAAATCGATAAGAGCTTCATTTCCTCTTCGTTCAGCACACTTGCAGGAGCAGTCCTGTTTATAATATCTTTTTTATGATTCACATAAGCAGCCGTAACCGTCATTTTATTTTGTGTCAGGGTGCCTGTTTTGTCGGAGCAGATCACCGTTGCGCTGCCCAGGGTCTCAACAGATGGAAGTGTACGGATAATAGCATTTCTTTTGACCATTCTCTGGACACCAATGGCAAGGACAATTGTTGATACAGCAGGAAGTCCTTCGGGAATTGCAGCAACTGCGAGGCTTACAGCTGTCATGAACATGTCAAGTATTGAATTGCCATAAAGAACTCCGACAAAAAAGATAAGCGCACAGATCACCAGGGCTGCTGTTCCAAGTAGTTTTCCCAGCTGTCCCAGACGCCTGCTCATGGGAGTTTCTGTCTCTTCAGCCTTCTGAAGCATATCAGCTATTTTTCCTACCTCTGTCTGCATTCCTGTACCGGTTACAACTCCACGGCCACGGCCATAAGTGACCATACCGGTCGAGAATGCCATATTTATACGGTCGCCTAAAGAAATATCTTCACCTTCGAGGAGAATGGTTTTCTTGTCAACAGGCACTGATTCGCCGGTTAATGATGATTCCTGTATCTTCAGGTTGACAGCCTCAATAAGCCTCAGATCGGCAGGAATTATATCGCCTGTTTCGAGGATGACAATATCTCCGGGAACCAGTTCGCGGGTATTGATTTCATTTACAGATCCGTTTCGCAGGACTTTTGTTATCGGCGCTGCCAGGTTTTTAAGTGCCTCGAGTGATGATTCAGCCTTCCTTTCCTGTATGGCGCCAATAAGTGCGTTTACAATAAGGATTCCGAGTATTACAAATGTATCGAGAAGACCTTCACCTTCATGGACGCCCACCACTCCCGAAATTATGGCAGCAATAAACAACACTATGATCATGAAGCTCTTGAACTGGGCCAGGAACATCTGGAGGAACGTTCTTTTTTTCTTTGAAACGAGCTGGTTGTAACCATACTCCTCCAGCCTTTTCTTCGCATCTTCGGAACTCAGACCTAGTGAGGCAGATGTATTGAGACCGGCAATAATTTCGTTTATTTCCCTGTTGTAATAGGTTCCCATCGCAAGATTAATTTTTAAACGGGTGTAAAAGTAAGAAAAATTGTATGTCTAAATCCTGGTAAATGTTATTGAAGAGAAAGCCCCTGCTTATCATAAAAGTACAGATATGTCCTTCCTTTCTCAGTATTAACAAGCTCAGTAGTTTTTCCATTATAGCTTAATTTCAGGGGATTGCCCAGCCTTGAGGTTATTTTAACCTGTTTGAGAACTCCCTTTTCCCAGTAAATATCAATCAGAAAACCGCCCCGTGCCACCAGGCCTGAGACGTGCCCGGTTTCCCAGGCAGAAGGGAGGGCGGGCAGCAGTTCTACTTCTCCGGCATGGCTCTGAAGCAGCATTTCTGTGATTCCCGCCGTGCCGCCAAAATTTCCATCGATCTGAAATGGAGGATGCGTGTCAAAAAGATTGTTCTGTGTTGACTTAGTGAGTAGGGCAATTACATTCTCATACGCTTTTTCCCCGTCTCGGAGTCTTGCATAAAAATTTATTATCCATGCCCTGCTCCAGCCTGTATGTCCTCCTCCGTTGGCAAGACGGTATTCTATTGTCTTTCGTGCGGCATCAAGCAGTTCCGGATTGCGCTGAAGTGTGATCTGATCGCCAGGATGAAGTCCGTAGAGATGTGAAATGTGCCGATGTCCGGGTTCTGCTTCGATAAACTCTCCGGGCCATTCCATTATACGACCATCGTTACCTATCCTGGTTGGTGTAAGCCGGTCTAGGGTTTTCTGCAGCTTTTTCCGGAAAGCTTTGTCGGTGTTCAGCGCCTCGCCCGCTTTTATTGTATTCTGTAGAAGATCACGTATGATCATATGATCCATGGTCGGGCCCATGACCATGCTGGCGTTTCCCTTGCCTCCGGGAATTACGAAGCTGTTTTCAGGAGAAATTGAAGGACCTGATACCAGTAAGCCGGTCTCAGGATCTTTTGTAAGCCAGTCGATGCAGAATTCGGAGGCTTCTTTCATGATGGTATATGATTTGCTGCGGAGGTATTCCATGTCGCCCCCAAACTGGAAATGGTCCCAAATATTCTGGCAGCTCCATGCTATCCCCATGGGCCACATGCCGTACCTGATAGCCCCCAGGGGCTCTGTATAATGCCAAACATCAGTGGTGTAATGAGCAACAATACCATTCATGCCATAAACTTCCCTGGCTGTTCGGCGGCCGTTATCCCTGAGCGCGTAAATAAAATCGATAAATGGCTCCTGGAGCTCCCCGAGGTTGGTGACCTCCGACAGCCAGTAATTCATTTGTATATTGACATTTATATGATAATCAGCGCTCCACGGCACTTTTAGTCCGTCGGCCCAGATACCCTGGAGATTGGCAGGGAGGCCGCCTGGGCGGGAGCTTGAAATAAGAAGGTATCTGCCGAACTGATAATAGAGCTCTATTAAGTCAGTATCAGTATAGCTGTTCTGCATGGCTGTAAGCCTGGCGTCAGTAGTAAAATAGCTGCCGTCACTTGAACCAAGATCTATTGATACACGGTTAAAAAATGAACAGTAATCTTCGATATGTTCTTTTTTTAATGTTTCATAGGAACGTTCAGATACAGCGTTAATCCTGCTTATCGAGGTTTCTTCCGGATCTTTCCCGAAATAATCTGTAGCTGCCGTCAGCAGTATCGTTACGGCATTTGCCTTGTCTACTTTTATACTATCGCCGGCAGACCTGACAGTCCCGCCATCAGCAATAACCCTCAGGCGTGAATCCATTTTTACCCCGACGCCATTGCCGACATGTTCATTCATAGAGATATTATTTCCCGATGCAGTTATTTTAGCCATGTTTCCAGGGCGTGAAAGCCGGAGGGTAAAAGAGATGGCTTCATTCCTGTCAGCCGTAAGCCTGATTACCAGGGCCTGTCCGGGGGCACTGGAAAATATTTCACGGAGATAATTTACCTGGCCTGTCCTGTAACTGACACTGGCAACAGCCTGGCTGATGTCGAGCTCTCTCCTGTAATTTGATACTCCTTTCTGGGGTCCGAAATCAATTGTAAGGTCTCCCAGGGTCTGGTATGACGATGAATTGTCGCGTTTATATTTTCCGAGGATCCCGTTTTGAGCAAGCTTTTCTGCCTCAGCATATTTTCCATCAAAGAGCAGTCTGCGGACTTCGGGCAGGTTTTTAAGCGCTTCAGGATTTGCATCCCAGCGCGGCTCACCGGTCCAGACAGATTCTTCGTTAAGCTGAAGTCTTTCATGTTCGATGCCGCCAAATATCATTGCTCCAAGGCTTCCGTTTCCCACAGGAAGGGCTTCATTCCAGTTTTCTGCAGGTTTTGTGAACCATATCTTTAACTCACCATTGGTATTCTGACCGCTTAACCTGAATACAAAAAATATCAGAATGGCAGATAACGGAATGAATTTTTTATTCATGAATGCCTGTATTTAACTGGTAATATGTAATAATAAAAAATGAGTATCAGGAATGTTTAATAATGAATCGCATTACGCTTGAAAATCAATTGTTTTACCCCATCCCCAGGGGGAGTCAATTGATTTTCTTCGCTCCCCCTGGGGCCGGGGTAAACGAAGAAAATCAATGGAGTTTGGTGTATGATTCCCGATACTCATTTAATAAAAAAAACTTACACATAGTTTAACAGAGAAAGACAGAGTCACACGGAGATTTTTTCGATAATATTTCTCTGTGGTACTCTGTGTCTTCTCCTGATCTCCTCTGTGGAAGTTCTTATTTTCTTATTCCGAACGGATTATTTCTTCAGAAGATCGCGTATCTCTGAAAGAAGGGTTTCTTCTTTTGTGGGTGCAGGAGGAGCAGGCGGTGCAGCGGGTGCTTCTTCTTTTTTCTTCTGTGCAGCATTAATAGCTTTAATTACCAGGAATACTGCAAGTGCAACGATCAGGAAGTCGAAGCAGACCTGGATGAAGTTTCCATAGTTCCACCATACTTCGTTGGCCCCGGGATTAATATCAAGTTTCAGGTCGGTGAAATTAACTCCGCCTATCAGCATACCGAGAGGAGGCATGATGATGTCGCTTACCAGTGACGATACTATTTTGCCGAATGCTGCACCGATAATAATACCGACAGCCATATCGACAACGTTGCCTTTCATTGCGAAAGCTTTGAATTCATCAATCAGTTTCATAGACAAGTTTAATTAGTTAATTGTTTTGATATTAAAATTTATAGGAGAATCCGACTCCGAATATTTCCTTGAACTGGATCCTTTTTCCAGGAACATCTTCCGCATCATCCATATCGCCGTCATCATTCCTGTCAAGTGCTATTAAAATATTGTCGTCATACAACAGGTGTGTATTAAAGCTTACACTGATGTACTTGTTGACTTTCATCCCGATCAGTGTTTCCCAGCTTACGTCTATATTCTGGGGATTATCGAGGTAATTTGAGAACAAGTCGAGCTTTGTTGTAAATGAAATGTTCTTCATGAACTCGCCCTTGAAGTCGTTTTTTGTATATATAGACCTTATATATCCTCCAAGTTCACTTTTTGATTTTTCGCCGGGGGTGACACCGAATGCTCCTGCTGCAGAAAGTACATCATCGGTTACAAAGGTGAATTTACCTGTTAAAGGGGCAATAAATGCACTGAAGTATGCATTTGGTTTATAGTCGAGACCTACAGCGGTGAGCAGGTATGCCGGTGAAAGAAGATCTGATATTTTTGATTTGGGAGTCGACTGGTAGTTATAACCGGGTGTCATTTGTGTCTTGAAGTTGAGCAATGCAGCATAATAGAAATTTTTGAATGCCTGTCTTCCATATTTCGACAGGAAATCAATTTTATCATCTGTCTTCCTGAAATCTTCTTTCCCCTGTTTCAGTAATCCATATCCAAGGTCGAGGGAGTTATCCCAGACAGATTTTCCCTGTTTCAGGTTGGCAAATAGTGAGAATATGCCGTTTATGGCTACTGAATTCTGACCGCCGGCAGCCCAGTTTGTGAGGGATGTCTGTGCAAGATTTGTTGAAAGGAGACCTCCTTTCTTCCAACCCTGTGTAGTGTCGGAAGAGAGTGTCCGGAGATTCTTTTCGCCTTCGGTAACCTGTCCGTAAGATATGGAACATAAAAAGAAAAATGCTAATGCTGGTATTATAAATCTGGTTTTCATTGTAGGATTAATTTTGGTACTACATATCAATAAACCAATGCAGCCACGCATAAGCATGGCTGTATAGGTTCTTCGCATGTGCCGGAGATGTTTATTTTATTATCTCCTTTATTTCTGCCCTGGCAGCATTTCTTTTTACGGAATCGATTCCGTTGTCGCGGCCGGTTTCGCTCTTGTAATTCTGGCTTATTCCGATCACTTCATTATTACCTGCCGTTACAGCGAAGCGGAACATTTTACCCGGAGTCTGTGTTTTTGTAACTCTTTTAGGATCTTTAGCATTTTTCTTCACTGCAGAAATCCCGTTAAGACATGCAGCCTTTGATGAGTATGGTTCGCTGCTGAGGATTGTCTGACCATTGTCGGCTTTAAGACGGAACCTGAACTCACTCTTCTTTCCACTCTGGTAAACTTCAAATTTTGCCATTTTTCTACTTTTTAAAGGTTATAGTTGAAATAAAGATAGGATATTCTTCTTCTATTTTTTAAGGAATTTTCCGAGAATTCCTTTTGCAATCCCGCCGATAGCTGCCGATTTGCCTGTGCCGAAAATTTCTTTCAGCGGTGACGGATCATCATCAGGAGTGGCGCTGTTCTTTTTCGTAATAAGGTTTATAACTGCCGGGACCGCAATGGTAGCAATCATCTTCGACATGTCGGGTGTAAGCCCGAGCTTGCTCACAAGTCCGCTGACCACGCCGGAAGCAATATTGTTCTGAATGAGATTTGCTGCAGAATTATTTGCCTGTCCGGAAAAGAGGTTTAGCAGGTTGCCAAGTCCGCCGCCAGACATCTGGGAGGTGACTTCTTTTTTAGTTACATCGCCAATGACTTTGAAAACGCCATCGAGCTTGTTCGCCGGAAGCTGGGTCTGATTTATAATCTGTGATCCGACTTCTGACTTCAGAGTACCTAATAACTTTTCAAGCATGATAAATAAATTTGTTAGAGATTGTTCTTCAAATATAATCAGAATATTTTAGAATTGTCATTTTATTATTTATTACATAATGCTAAACAGTTACATATTCACTGCTGAAAGCTAATTAACTACACTTTTATTTTCAGTACGCACGATTCCACTAAAATATTTAATTACAATTTTCCCTGATGTGGATTATTCAGCTAAATTGCGAAAAATTAACAGGTACGATCATGGATAAAAAAGAGACATTCGCGGCACATATCAACGACGGCTATTCATGCAAGGGCGATTCAATAATTCTTGGTGCTGCAATTCTTGATGGCCAGGCAGTTTCAGGCACAAAGGTACAGGTGCCCCTGAAGACAATGAACCGGCATGGCCTTATTGCCGGCGCTACAGGAACAGGAAAAACCAAAACCCTCCAGGTAATTTCTGAACAGCTGTCGGAAAAAGGTGTTCCCGTTTTACTGATGGATGTAAAAGGTGACCTGAGCGGAGTGGCAATGCCCGGAGAGGAGAAGCCTTTTATTACTGAACGACACTCTAAGATCGGCCTGCCATATTCGGTAAAAGGATTTCCGGTTGAGCTTCTTTCTCTTTCACAGCAGGACGGTGTACGACTCCGGGCCACTGTTTCGGAATTTGGTCCGGTACTTCTTTCAAGAATACTCGACCTGAATGATACCCAGGGTGGAGTTCTTGCTGTAGTTTTTAAATACTGCGACGACAGGCAGATGGCTCTTCTCGATCTGAAAGACCTGAAGAAGGTAATACAGTTTGTTACCGAAGAGGGAAAACAGGAATTCGAAAATGAATACGGGAAAGTTTCCACCTCCTCAACCGGAATAATACTGCGAAAAATAATGGAGCTTGAACAGCAGGGAGCTGAGCTTTTCTTCGGAGAGCTTTCATTCGATATTCATGATCTGATGCGGCGCGACAACAACGGGAACGGATATATAAATATCATCAGGCTAACAGATATTCAGGATAAGCCCAAGCTGTTCTCAACATTTATGCTTTCACTACTGGCAGAGGTGTACAGCCAGATGCCTGAAAAAGGCGATGCCGACAAACCTGAACTGGTGATATTTATTGACGAGGCACATCTTGTTTTTAAACAGGCCGGCAAGGCTCTCCTCGATCAGATTGAGAATATTGTGAAGCTGATAAGGTCGAAAGGTGTTGGTGTTTTCTTTGTCACACAGAACCCTTCTGATGTTCCAAACGGCGTGCTTGCACAGCTGGGTTTAAAAGTACAGCATGCTCTCAGGGCATTCACCGCTGTCGACAGGAAAGCCATTAAGCTTACAGCAGAGAATTATCCTCTCTCAGATTATTATAAAACAGAAGACACTATCACCTCTCTTGGCATAGGTGAAGCGCTGGTAACTGCCCTGAACGAAAAAGGAATTCCCACTCCTCTTGCTGCAACGATGCTGCGATCGCCTATGAGCAGGATGGATATTCTCAGTCCCGGAGAAATAAGCAACATAAACAGGGCATCACAACTTGTGACTAAGTACAGCCAGGTTATTGACCGCGAAAGCGCTTACGAGATTTTAGGTAAAAAAGTTGCCCTGATTGACAAGGAGAAAGCCGATACTGCAGCAGAGGAGGAATGGATAAAGAAACAGAAGGAGATGGCGAAGCAGGAAAAGGAGTGGGGAAGAGAATATGAGAGCGGGAGAGCGGGAAGAGGAGCCAGGAGTAAAAGAACAACCGCCACAAGGACCCGCAGAACAGCTGCCAATCCCGTAGTAAAGGTTCTGACCAGCGCTACTTTTATCAGGGGTGTTATGGGGATATTGAAGAAAGTTATATAGCCTTCACCTCTTCACCTTTACGCTGTCGACAAGATATTTTGAGTCGCCTCTCCAGAATACTGCGCTATTCATCTGCCTGTAATGGACAATAACATTTTCACCCTGAAGCGTGTCGAACTGTCTCACAAGATCTTTATTTATCAATGTGAACTGGAATTTTTCAGAAGCGATTGCAATATCACGTGTTGAGGCGACACTGCTGAGGATCATTTCTCCTTCATAAGTCTTGAAGAATGTTCCCTTGTTTGAAAATTTCTGCAGAAGGCCTGCCCTGTAACCCTCGCTGTATGTGTAGAAATATTTCCAGTAAATGAATGCTGCGAGAAGGACTATTAACAGGGTTATGACCCACCTGAAAATCTTTTTTGTTTTCTTAAACAAGTTGGTTCTCAGGGAGCTTTTCTTTACATCGGCATCAATGCTCATGGCTGTTCACTTTTGATTATCTGAAAAAGTTTCCCCGGCGGCTCAGGAAGTGGTGGGGAATTCCTTATCAAAAATAATTATTTTTTACTGATTCCGGATAGACATAAAGATTCTTCGTTTCACTCAGAATGACAGGGTTTCTATTTAATTTTTTTATTGCAGTGATTTAATCCTATTCCTGATCGATGTCATTTTTCCCAGCCTGCCTGCAGAATAAGTTTTTTGCTCATTATCGATAAACTCAAACAGTTTCAGTGATTTCCGGGAAAATTCAAGACACATTTCTTTATTTCCACGTACCAGGTTAAGCTCGGCTTCGGTATCAAATAGCCAGGCAAGGATCTCGAGGTGTCCTTCCGTATAGTTATGTTCATGAAGTAATTTTTGGGTAAGCTCACCGGCGGGTATTGCAGTGAAAAAAGCAGAATCTTCCTTTAGAAAATCATAATAAAGCCTGTCGAGCTGATCACCGGCCTTTTCAAGATCGCCTTTCTTGATGAGGCCGAGAATTCCCATTATCAGCTCCCTGATCATTTCCAGCATCCGAAGTATGTAATCTTTCTGGTACATTTCCGGTGAAAAGTGTTTAATATTTTTTATATGGATTAAGTTGTTAATCCTTTATACACCGTACCCCCAGACCGACGTTCTTGGCTGTATTCACATCAGAATATGCCGCTCCGAAATTATATCCCAGGGCACAATACCATGCATAGGTTGCATCTTTTTCTGTGGAAGACCAGAGTGAAGAAAACTTTGTATAATTGGTACATGATCCTGCGGGAGCCCGGGTTCCTGTAGGAATGGCAGTAAATCCGGAAAAGTTGTTAGCATCGGTATTAGGACTTTCCCAATGGGCAAATGTTGTCTCTTTAAGTTTTCCGCCTGCAATCGTTGCTCCGCCCAGAGTGGTAAAAAGAGTATTCCATTCGTCGCGTGTCGGAAGGTGCCAGCCTGTTGGACATAGCCCGCGACTGTCAACAGCTGCATGCCACGTATACAACCGGCCGTTTACTAAAGGATCGATGGTCACCATGTAGGCATAGTATACCCATACATATTTTGGGTTTACAGCAGTGGATATATTTAATGTCTGAGGATCAGTAGTCCCTATAAGATCACCATTACTGTAAGATTCAGTGCCCAGATTTACCGCCATCCAGGTCTGGGTGCCTACCTCGGTGACCGGATAATTCCTGTTATCACCATCCTTACACCTTACGAACTTGAAAATGATCTCCTTGTCGGATGCAAAATCGGATGTGACTATTGTAGTGAAATCACCCGATATGCCTGTAAACTTCAATCTCTCGCCGTTATTATATGGCATGTCGACAGTCTCAGCCAGTCCTTTTGGAAAACTAGTCCTGATCTTTTCACCTGCCGGGTCGACAGAATTACTTATATCTTCAATATGTACACTGCCATTTGCATTGCTTACGGAAACAAGTCTGCCGGAAAGGGAGCTGTTACCGGCATTTACATTAATGATGTAAACACCATTTTTAAGGCCCGATATCCTGAAACTTTTGCCCGGAGAATCGTTATAAATCTTCCTGCTGTAAATTACCTTCCCTGATATATCTGTAATTAAGACTTTTGCCTCACCATAAACATGGTCAGGAAGCATCATATCAGAATATTCCGACATCGGGTTAGGATAAAGTGCTAATCGAGGGTAAGCGGTCTCTGAATCCTCATCAATTCCGGTTGGTAATGTCAGCCGCAGTAGATCTGTACCGTTAATCTCAAGAGTCGCTCCTGTTGTCAGATTCTCAACTTTTACTGTCGCCACAGAAGCCGATTCTCCTGTTCCCGTAAAATTTACTGTATAGTTCTGTCCCGATGCTTGTGAGGCATATGTAATTAACAGCAGAGCTAAAATTTTTTTCATTGGCAGGAGTTATTTAGTTCGGCAATAAGTAGAAATATCAACCGGTCTCAGGTTAATTCTTTAAATATAAAAAATTACGCCGAAAGTATTTCAGGATGCTCACTATATATTTTTATTATCAGCTCGCCGAAAAGCGTATTTGCCCAGGCGAACCAGCTCCTGTTGAAATCGGCAGGATTATCCTTATGGAAAGCCTCATGCATGAATCCTGTCCCGGCATCACAATTCCTGAGCATCGTCAGGCACTGTTTTATTTCGGCGGGATCACTGCTGGTCATGGCCCGTAAAATGATCCCCATGGGCCATATTTTTTCCTTGCCGGTATGAGGGCTTGCCTGCCCTTCAGCAGCAGATCCCCGGAGATAATATGGATTCGAATCACTCAGAAGGAATTTACGGGTATTCCTGTAGATTGGATCATCGTTCTTATGTGCACCCAGGTAGGCAAGCGACATAAGAGAAGGAACGTTCGCATCATCCATAAAGACACGGTTCCCGAATCCGTCAACTTCGTATGAATAGATCTTACCGAAAAGCGGGTGCCTCGATATTGCATGAATTCTTATTGCAGAGTCGACTTCATCGGCGAATCTGTTGCACTCACCGGCAAATTGCTGATCCCTGAGAATGGCTGAGTAAATTTCAGCAAGCTGCCTTAAGGATAGCATTGCAAAGATATTGGACGGCACGAGGTATGGATACATTGTGGCATCATCCGACGGGCGGAACATAGAGCAAATCATGCCTGTGGGCTTTACGGGCCTTCCGGTTCCGCTGAATACAGGGGCGTCGATCATTGCTGTCGTTCTCCTGATGAAAAAATATGGTGAGGTGCCATCTTTCCTCTGCTCTGTACGGAATGTTTTTACTATGAGCCTCATCGCCCGGTTCCAGTCGGTATCGAAACAACTTGTGTCACCGGTAAGCTTCCAGTAATGATATGAAAGTCTTATGGTATAGCATAGCGAATCGATCTCCCATTTTCGCTCGTGAACCCCCGGGGCAGGCGATGGCCTGTCGCTCTTCCATTCCGATTCCTTTGTAAGATCTTTGTAGAAGGCATTTGCGTAGGGATCAGTAAGCACACATTTCATCTGGCGGTTAATGAGCCCTTTTATCATATCGCGGAGTTTATCATCCCTCACAATCAGAGGCATGTAAGGCCACACCTGTGCTGTGGAATCGCGAAGCCACATTGCATCGATATCGCCGGTTATTATAAAAGTATCAGGCTTACCGTCGATGACTTCATAATCTACGGTGGTATCGAGTGTATTTGGATAGCAGTTTACAAACATCCAGGCCAGCTTCCTGTCGGTGATCTCAGGTTTGATTTTAATGATGCTCTTTTCAACTTCATCGCTGGTGAAGCTCCTTTTTTCAAATGGAAGCCTTTTTGTGACAAATTCCTGGGGGCCCTTAATACTTTCTGATATTGCAAGGATCCGTGGTGCGACAAGCACTCCTCCCAGCATTATACTGTTTTTGATTATGAATTTTCGCCGTTCCATCTGTTATTTTATTAACAATCCATGCAATTCCTCCGACCATTTCTTTATTTCATCCCAGTTTCTGTGATCTCCCTCTTTCCACACTCCAATCAGTATGCTTATCCGGAATTTCAGCCTGTCGCTGAATGAAGGCACTTCTTTAAGGGTAAGCTTTCCTGCGAAGATCCCTTCCTTCAGCGGTTTTACAATATTTCTCACAGGATCCATCCAGGCCGAAACACCCTGGCGATATTTTTCACCGTTCGGCATTGCAAGAGTCATACACACCTGGAAGGCAGCAAAGGGTTTTTTTACTAATTCATTCTTGTTGGCAACAAGAAAATCAATCGCCTCGGGAAGCCATTTTGCAGCCTGAATTGCACTCCCTGCAACTACTGCACTGTACTGTTCAATATTCTTTACATCCTTCATGGCGATTACATCGACAGAAGCTCCCTTTCCGGAAAGTGTTTTGCCAATGGCATCAGCAACACCGGCTGTTGTACCGGTCCGTGAAGCGTAGGTAACCAGGATTTTGTCATTCATACGATTCATGTTTTTTCTCCTTTGTGATACTTCGTGCTATCCTTCGTTTCCCCTTTGTGGTTAAATATTTTACCACCAGGAAACACAAAGTACTCGCGAGGGAGCACAAAGGAAAATAATGTTATAATTAATTTATCTGAAAATACTTTTTATACCAGAATAGAGAAACGTCTGCATAGGAATAATTTTCTGTACTGAATAATTTTGTATTGTAGAATTTCATGCCTGTCATCTTTTCAATTTCCTCTTTTGATTTCCAGGAACCTGTATTATAAGCTGTTGCCAGAAATATAATTTTTGTTTCTTCATCAGGAAATTCAACTGAAAAGTATTTCTCACATATTTTGAAAAAGGCAATTATATAATTGAATTCACTTACGGGGTCTTCAAGATCGGCGATGATGGCACTTCTGTATTCACGTATATTTTTATATGAACTGCTTTTTCTGAACATGTTTCTCATTCTCCAGCCACTGAGGGACCTGCTTTCTTCCCTTATTTTTTCTGCAAATGAGGGCTTAACCTGGAAGACGCCGATTGAAAAATCGGCATAGTCGGCACCAAGGTTCCTGTATAGTGTTTTCAGCATTGTTGTTTCCAGCTTGTCCCTGAGAGCCGAATACCTTACCAGCTCAGGAAAGACAATTGAAACAGTAACAGGGTATGAGAGTTCATGTTTCTTCAGCGCCTCCCTTATCCAGCTGTCATTTTTTTCCAGGAACTGCAAAGCCTCTTTCCAGTCATTTCCGAAAAGTTCATCATAGTATTGTTCCTGTCCTGAACTACTGACCGTAAGGGGGATAAGAATTATTACCAGGATCAGGACATTTGTTCTGAAGGTCATCGTTTTCCGGGTTCCTAGAAAGCTATTTTACACCGCATCAATGCATTTTTCCCGGGTGAATAGTACATATATGCCAGGTAGACCTGTCCGTTTGTTTTCATAAGATGAGGATTGAACAGGTCGGTGAGAGTCTTTCCGTCGCTGAAAGAAAGGGTGCCGTAATTATATGTTGCATAAGCGGTGTTCCCTGAGTTGATGAAGATATTTTTGCTTCCGATATGCTGGCTTTTGAGTGTCAGCAATTGTTTTCCCTGGAGGTTATATATTTTGTCGTATGCCACCATGAGGATATCATCAAATTTCATTTTACCATCAGGCATGGCGCCGAACTGCGTCGACAGATCGTATGAAGCATCAGGGATATTTGAAACCAGCTTCGGGGTAATGGACGCGGGGCCACCTCCTCCCATAATTTTCTGCTGCATCTGCTGCGAATACTGCATTGCAAGCTGCATTTTTTCCTGGTCGGTTTTTGCCTTTTTCATGGCTTCATCCATGGCTTTGCCGTCCATTTCTGTCACAACTACGTTTTCCACTACCATAGCAGCAAACTTCTCTTTTGACACTGACAAGGTGAAGCTTCTTATTTCGCCGTATGGACCATAAGTTTTTCCGCCAAATGAAATGACATATTTATCTCCTTTCCTGCTTATATAGTTTTTATACCTGATAAGCATCTGTTCCATGGAAGCTTCTTCATCGCTGTTCTCAAAACCGGCTATTCTTGTATCTCCAGCCTGGAAAGGGCCTTCGGCCGTTCCGTTCTTAACGATAAAATAATTTCCTGAGATCTTGTCCTGCATAAGCAGTGAGCCATCATCCATCACACTTATATTTGTTTCCATATAGTCAAGCTTCAGCGAACCTCCCATCGAAACAACCAGCTCTGCATCATTGCAGGAACATGGTGGTTCAGGTTCAGGAACGGATTCTGATGAACCACCGCTGCCGTTTTTTATTTCATTAATGACAGCCCTTCCTGCTTTTTTAAGCAGATCCTGGGAATTGGCATTGTTCGGTATCAGCAGGCATGCTGCCAGAAAAAATATTATTGTACGTTTCATGGTTAAAAATATGATTAAGATATTTTTCTCCCTGTAAAGGTATCGAGGTTTTTTTCAAAAAGTATCGAATTATATCCG
>Ga0116171_10000810_pt1 | contig 32451 bp, 27 predicted proteins | sample AD_JPNHW2_MetaG_FD_89798 | JGI IMG/M metagenome (GOLD analysis project Ga0116171, IMG submission 89798) | Active sludge microbial communities of municipal wastewater-treating anaerobic digesters from Japan - AD_JPNHW2_MetaG | ecosystem: Engineered > Bioreactor > Anaerobic > Digestate | place... | reverse complement strand
ATACTCCAGGAGCAGGCTACCTGCTCACTCTGGTATCGGAGCAGATGGTCGGTGCTGAAATGAATACAGACCCTGGGATTGAATTTCAGGATCTCTATTTTCTTTCCATGTGCTGAACCATGAAGGTAAATGGTATGGTCGTCGAACCCGAAATTCATGGGGATGACATAAGGATTGTTTTCGGAGTCCACCATTGCCACATGGCACCACTGGCACCGTTTAATAATCTCAATGCACTCCCGTTCGTCGTTGAATTTTCTTGTTCTCATGATTACTTAAACAGTCGGTCAAACAATTGAGCTGATGGGTTAACGGATTTTTATTCCGATTATTTGAAGAGATTCCTGTAAACATCCACGATTGCTGCAACCGTGATAATTTTAATGGCATATCTGTTAAAGTCCAGCCCTTTGGTGTTATATCGGGAGATCAGGATCTTGCTGAATCCCAGTTTATCTGCCTCGGAAATGCGCTGTTCAACGCGGTTGATAGGCCGGATCTCACCGCTTAACCCTACCTCAGCCGCAAAGCAGGTTTTTGGATCGATGAAAATATCCTGGTTGGAGGAAAGCACGGCTGCAACAACTGCCAGGTCAATGGCCGGATCATCGGCTTTAATCCCTCCGGCAATATTGAGGAATACATCCTTGTGTCCGAGTTTAAATCCACACCGCTTTTCGAGCACTGCAAGAAGCATATTCAGCCTCCTGACATCGAATCCGTTTGAAGCCCGTTGCGGAGTCCCGTAAACTGCCGAACTTACCAATGCCTGTGTTTCGATCAGCATCGGACGCTGGCCTTCCATCATGGCTGCAATGGCGATTCCGCTGATATCATCATCCCGTTGACTTAACAGTATTTCGGAAGGATTGGATACTTCCCGAAGACCTTTGTCGGTCATTTCATATATGCCAAGTTCAGAGGTCGAACCGAACCGGTTCTTTAGAGATCGCAGGATCCGATACCCGTAATTCCGGTCACCCTCGAATTGAAGAACGGTATCAACCATGTGTTCCAGAATCTTGGGTCCGGCCAGATTACCATCCTTGGTGATGTGACCGATCAGGAACACCGGTATCCCGGTCATTTTTGAATATTTCTGGAGTTCGGCGGCCGTTTCCCTGATCTGGGAAACACTGCCTGCCGAGGATTCAATGATATCGGTCTGCAGGGTCTGGATCGAATCAATGACCAGAATGGCCGGACGAAGGTCCGAAAGATGCTGAAAGATCGATTGGGTGTTGGTTTCAGTAAGTATAAAACAATTATCGTTTGAAAATCCAAGGCGTTCGGCACGCATCCGGATCTGTTGTTCGCTCTCTTCACCACTGATATACAGCGTTTTATGATCCATACATTGTAATGCAACCTGCAACATCAGGGTCGATTTCCCGATACCGGGTTCGCCTCCGATGAGGGTCAGAGAGCCAGGGACCAGTCCACCACCCAGAACCCTGTTCAGTTCCTGGTTATGCGTGTTGAGACGGGGATCATGGGCTATGGTGATCTCGGAGATTTTGACCGGAACAGCTTTTTTAAAGTCCCTGAATGAGGATCTGATGGCACCTTTTTCTTCGCGCATGATCACCTCTTCGACGAGGGTATTCCATTCGCCGCAGGAGGTGCACTTTCCCATCCATTTGCTGTGTTGCGCACCACATGACTGACAAAAAAATGCGGTTTTCGGCTTAGACACCTGATTTGGATTAGCGTTTATTGTATTTTTTAAAGGTTATTGACCGTTCCTAAGATAATGCATATTGATATTCGAAACTGATCCGTATGATCCGCGTTTTGCAAACCTTCCGACAGACCGGATGGATCATAAATTAAAGATTAGATTTGTCGATGATCCCGGTGGTGGAGAATCCTTTGGTAAGCTCGATGGTAGCAACGATCCCTCCCCTGGCTTTCACCACTTCGGTTCCGACGATTTCTTTTCCTTCGTAATCCTTACCTTTCACAAGTATATCCGGTTGAATTTGACGGATCAGGTTCAAAGGAGTGTCTTCTCCGAAAAGGATCACGGCATCTACGAATGATAGCGCTGCGAGTGTTATTGAGCGGGCATCCTGGTTGTTCACCGGACGGTGTGTGCCTTTTATACGGCGGACCGATTCGTCGGAATTCAATCCCACGACAAGAACGTCACCCAGATCCCTTGATTTGGACAGATATTCGATGTGTCCGAGATGGAGGATATCAAAACAACCATTGGTAAATACGATCTTTTTTCCTTTGAACCGCCACAACGCGATCCTTTTCTGAAGACGGTCCCAGGTAAAAATCTTGTCTTTAACGAATTTAAGGTTTTCCATTGGGTTGTTTGTTAAAGGATAATAAAAGCAACGACAATCCGCCGACTACCAGGATCATTCCCGTTTGGGCAGTCCAGGCAATCCAACCGAGGGCAAGACCGATCGGTTTTGTCACACCGTACAACATTAGTGTTTCCTGTATGATCGCCGGATACAACCCAATGCCACCGGGAGTCACCATGATTCCCACACTGCCAAGAACCAGGGCAGATAGTCCTGACCCCAATCCTAAGGTGCTGGTTTCGTTGAAACACAGAAAGATCAGGAAGAGCATGAAGTAATACAACGCCCAAATTGAAACGGAATAAAAAACGAACAAGCCTGGATTTTTAATCTGGCTGAGCGATTTCAAACCATCCCAGAATCCGATGATCAGTTGTTTTACTTTTACAAACAGCCCGGATGATGTAATTTTTTTCCTGAAAATATAGATCAGGAATCCTGCAAACAAAACCGAAACTATCGTGACAACCAGGAAAATCAAGCTGAAGGCCTGGTTGTGGAATTTATCTGCAAACTTCGGATAGATATTGGTACTCATATAGTGTCCGATTGTTCCGGCCTGTGTCGCGATCATGATTATGAACAGCAGGAAAAACATGATCATATCAATGGCACGTTCCGTGATGACTGTACCAAACGATTTGTTAAAGGGTATTTTTTCGTACCGGTTCAGGATTCCGCAACGGGTCACTTCGCCAAGTCTGGGGAAGGCAAGATTGGCAAAATATCCGACCATTACGGCATAGAAGATATTTGTTACTGTAGGGTGATAATTCATGGGTTCGAGGAGCAACTTCCACCTCAGGGCCCGCAGGATATGACTGAAGATCCCGAGAAAAACCGTAAGAATAACCCAGTTATAATTTGCGATCCTGAAGGAATGGAGAATCTGGTCTTTTTCAGCTGTGGTAAGTCCCCTGAGGGACAACCAGATGATGAAGATACCCAGTCCCAGAAAGAGAACAAACTTTACGACGGTTGCAATTTTATTTCCCCGGGGGGCATCCTCGACCTGATTTGGAGCCATTACTAGGTTTTTTATGCCTTATGAAATTTTGTTGCCGGCATCAGGAAAAACTAAATAGGGCTTGAAATTTTTTGCTTCATCAACAGGAACGATGCCATAGGAAACAATGATTACCACATCATTGGGCAGGAATTTTCTTGCAGCTGCACCATTCAGGCAGATGGTACCGGAATTGCGTTCACCCTTGATGATATAGGTCTCAATCCTTTCTCCGTTATTGATATTTAGGACCTGGACTTTCTCGTATTCAACCATATTGGCGGCTTCCATCAATGCTTCATCAATAGTGATGCTGCCGACATAATTGATATTGGCATCCGTGACAGTAGCACGATGTATCTTTGATTTCAGAACCTGGATTTGCATCATGCTGCAAAATTACGAAAAAAGTTCCAGATTGTCGATCAATCTGACATCGCCAAGATAGACTGCAGTGAGTGCCACTGATTGTTGCCGGAGATTCCAGCTTTCCAGCGGCATCAAAGTGTCGCAGTCGGCAATCTCAAAATACTCCACCAGAGATCTGAATCCTCCTGGATCTTTTTGACCGCCCATTCTTTCAGCTCCCAGATCGGCACTTTCCCTTTTTTTTCTTTTACCTTACAAAGCACCTTGTATATTCTGGGCGCCTGATTCCGCTCGGCTATGGTCAATCGCATATTCCGTGAACTCATTGCAAGTCCGTCGGACTCTCTGACCGTTTCACAGGGAACGATGAGAACGGGAAGTTCCAGCATCTTTACCATGGCCCGGATGATGGCCAGTTGCTGGTAATCTTTCTTCCCGAAATAAGCCCTGTCAGGCCAGACAATCTCAAAAAGTTTCCTGACCACAATGGCCACCCCTTTAAAGTGCCCCGGACGGAATTTTCCTTCCATCACTTTGTCGAGCAATCCAAATTCGGGATCGAAACCGGCAGCCTCTCCGTCCGGATACATTTCTCCTGTTTCAGGTGCGAAAAGAACATCGCAGCCCTCATGGGCAAGCAGGTTCGCATCTGTAACCAGGTTCCTTGGATAGCGTTCCAGGTCCTCCCGGTTGTTAAACTGGATCGGGTTGACAAAAATGCTGCAAATGGTCATATCGTTCTCATCTTTCGATCGTTTGATGAGATTCAGGTGGCCGGTATGCAGGGCTCCCATGGTTGGAACAAAACCAATGGTTTTGCCCTCTTCTTTCATCCGGGAGAGATACTTTTTTGTTTCAATTATGGTTTTGAAATGTTTCATATTGAGTGTTTAGCTCGAACATGATCCATCCTGAAATGCAGATGGAATCTTATCGTTCTGTCTTAACGATTTTATAGAAATCTTCTTCGAGGGTGATTTTCGGAGTTCCCGTAATCCGCCCGATCTCCATCCCTTTTCGAAAAAAAATAATTGTCGGAATCTGGGTGATTTTCAATTCCCCGATAGGGACCGGTCCGGCACGCTGTTGCCGGTCGAGGGCGATGATGGTACATTTTCCATAGCATTGAAGGTTATCAAGAAACTTGAAAAACCTGGCTATTTGTACCCTGCTTTGGCCCGACCAGGTCGCCATTATCACCGTGATTCTTATGGATCTCCACAGATCGGAATGGGTCATCAGTTCACTTAAAACATCCTGGTCGGGATGGTATTCCCTGTAATTTTTACTGAACCAGGAGCAAAAAACCGAACCTTGCAAACTGTCGCGGGTTACATATCCGATCAGAATGGAATCGCCCGACACGGAATCAACGGCCTTTTGGTCGAAGCCACCCTGTTGGGCATTTGCCCAATACGAAAAGAAGAGAAACGCAATCAGATAATACCCGGATTTCATCATAGTTCAACAATCTTGTTTCGAATTGCGTATTTAATCAGTTCGACAGTCGATTTCAACTCAAGTTTTTTCATGATATGGTTTTTATGCGTCTCAACCGTTCGGATGCTGATGTCCAGTTTTTCGCTGATCTCCTTGTTGATAAAACCCTCAGCAAAGAGTTTCAAAATTTCAATCTCCCGGGAAGTCAACTGTACAGGTCCGCCCTGGTCAATTGAATCGTCTTCTTTGGCTTTTCTAACATAGCTTTTCAGAAGTACCCTGGCTATCGAATCAGCAAAAAATTCTTCGCCTTCGTAGATAGCATGCAACGCCTCAAGGAGTTCCTCGCGGGAGGTGTTTTTTGGAAGATACCCCCTGGCGCCAGCTTTTACAGCATTGAAAATGAAATCCTCGTTGGTGTACATCGAAAGGATCAGTACCTTCATAGAGGGATAAAGTTCAGTCACTTTTCTGGTTATTTCAATACCGGTCGTATCGGGCAGGGAGATGTCGAGAATAAGAATATCGGGCTGTTCCAGTGTTATCTTTTCAAAACATTCCTTACCGGTTGATGCTTCCCCCAGAATAGATATTTCAGGAGAACTCATCAGCAATGCTTTGATGCCGTCGCGGACCAGCTGATGGTCATCCACGAGGAAAATTCTGATCTGCATGGGGTATTATGATTGGTGCTTCAACTGTGATCGTAGTTCCTTTCCCTGGAAATGAGATGATCTCAATCTGTCCTTCCAGAAGACTGGCGCGTTCCCGCATGTTGTGAATGCCATTTCCTCCCTCTTTACCTGCAATATCGGTTCTGAACCCCTTCCCGTCGTCACGGATAGTCAGTACAAGATTCCCGGTATCCCGGTTCAGGGTGATCCATACGCGCTGTGCTTCCGCATGTTTGACAATGTTACTGAGCGCTTCCTGGGTCAGTCGGTAAATGTATGTCTTGACCTTTTTGTCGACTTTCTCAAAATCACCTTTGGCTTCAAAATGGATTTTCAGACCGCTCAACTCTTCAGTATCAAGGAATAGATTTCTGAATGCTATGACCAGACCAAACGCTTCAAGCACCGAAGGCATCAGATTGTTGGAAATCCGGCGTACCTCATCGATGATCTGATCAAGGTACTTCTTCAGTTCCTGTATGGAATTTTTAATTTCTTTGGTGTCCTGGTAAAGAAGTCCTTCAAGTCTCAATTTGATGGCGATTAAGAGCTGACCGATCCCGTCATGAAGTTCCCGTGAAAGCCGCTGCCGTTCCATCTCTTCAGCATCGATCACCGAACGCATCCGCCCGAATCGTTCCAACTGTAATTCTTTGGTCTTTTCCCTGATCTGGTGGGCCATGATATTGAACGACTCCGTTAACATTCCGATCTCGTCCCGCGTGGTCACCTGCAGATCCGTTGAATACCGTCCTTCACCCAGGCTTACCGCCGCGTCCTTCAATTTATTCAGGGGTTTGGTTACCCGTTTCGACATGAACAGGATAATGCTGAAAAAGATCAGGGCCAGAACCAGACTGGAGACTGGAATAAAAAAATAGCTGAACAGGGAAGGGTGATACACGATGTTGTCAAGGTCGCTGGTGAGCATACCCAGCCAATGAAATGAGATATAATTGATAAAGAATAAGGCGATGACAAACGGAAATACGAAGTACAGTACAAGTTTCCAGCGGATCGATATTTTTCTCATAACTTTGGCTACTTTTAGCACTGTGGCACAAACATACTAAATTTCTATATCCATGAGGCATTCCGCGTTCAGAGAATCGCTTAAAATTAATACCGACGGATTGATCCGAACAGGTAACAGGCTGGCTTACCGGAAAGCCCAAACAGCCGGGATCCCCCGGAATATCTTTTTTTTGATCTTCTTTATTTCAGGTACCCTGTTTCTTACAAAACACACAGAGGCCCAACTTAAAACCCAAACCTGGTACCAGGATCCTGCATCGCTGCCTCCCGACCTGCCCGTCACTATAAGGCATCTTACGGCACGGGTCCATTTTAAACCGGAGGAAAACCTTGTATTCGGCCAGGCCGATTTTACTTTCGTTCCCAACCGTCAACCGGTCGATTCCATCGTCTTTGTCACGCCTTCATTCGAAATCATGTCGGTGAAAATTAATCAGCACGAAGTCCCGTTTCACCAGTCCGGAAATTTATTGGTTGCAGAAACCCGGATGTCGGGATTAGACCAACATTACGGATTGGTTCCGGCAGGATCAACCATAGACAGGGAAGTTATTCAGCCAGAAAATCAAAACCGGCAGGGTGATCCCGTAATCTCTATCGTTTACAAAGCACGACCAATGGCCGGACTGATCTATTTTATCGGGTGGACTCCGGAGGAACAGGGAAAACGAAAGCAAATCTGGGCTCACAGGCCGCACGGATGGCTTCCTTACATGGAGGGTCGCATAACTGTTGACCTGTATGTGACATTCGACCGGAATTATAAAGTTTTCTCCAATGGTGAACGGGTCGGGGTACTGGAAAACAGCGACGGCACAAAAACCTGGCATTATGCCATGACCCGCAACCATCCCTTTTTCTCTACCGCCCTGGTGATCGGAGATTATGATTTTGTACAAAGCAAGACCGCAAGAGGAGTACCGCTTGAATTCTGGTACTATAACGGGATGGCCGATCGCGTTCCGGTTACCTATAAATATACTGAAATGATGTTCGATTTCTTTGAGAAGGAAATGGGAGTCAACTATCCTTACCCGGTTTATCGGGAAGCGCCGGTGATCGATTATATGTATGGTGGGATGGAGACCACTACCAGTACGGTTTTCGGCGATTACATGCTGATCGATCCCCGGGCCTGGTGGCAACGAAATTATGTCAATGTCAATGCCCATGAACTTGCCCACCAGTGGTTCGGTAATTATGTCAGCCATTTTGTCAACCGGGATGTATGGCTTACCGAAAGTTTCGGAACTTACTATGCCAAAATTTTCGAAAGATCCATCTACGGGGAGGATTATTATCAGAATATCAGGAATGATGAGATTACAGCGGCATTCGAGGCTTCTAAAATCAATGATTACCCCGTTGGCGGAAGTCAGGGCGGAGTGCAGCGGATCTATCAAAAAGGATCCCTGGTGCTCGACATGCTGCGGGATGTGATGGGCGAGGAGGGTTTACAAAAATCTATCCGTCATTATTTAAAAAAATTCGGATTTGGAAGCGCCGAAACCAACGATTTTACGCGCTGCCTCTATGAAGCGACAGGTAAACCCTATAACTGGTTTATCGATCAATGGATCCTGAGGGGAGGAGAACCCCGGTACAAGGTCGCCGATTCGGTGATCACCGATTCCGCCGGTCATACGATGATCAGGTTACAAGTGTGGCAGATTCAGGAAGCGAATGAACTGAAAGGACTCTTTAAAATGCCGGTTACCTGGGAAATTTATTATAAGGATGGCTCAAAGGATTCGGTAAAAGCCTGGGTCGAAAAATCTTATCATGAGTTTTTCTTACCCAATCGCGAAAACAAGGAGATTGACTTCGTAATCTTCGACCCGAACAGGAAAATCCTTAAAAAGCTGACCTATCAAAGGCCGATCGACCGATTGCTGGCACAGGCAACGAAGGCAAAAAACATGATCGACCGGTACGACGCATGGATCGATTTGCGCGATGTGACTGTCGAAATCAAAACCCGGCATCTGATCAACAGCTTTTATAAGGAACGTTTCTGGCTGATCAAGTCGGAAATTCTCAAGCAGTTGTCGGACGTCAATACCCCGGAAGTTACCGAAGTTTTTCGCAGGGCCCTTCGCGATCCCGATGCCAATATGAGGAAATCGGCGCTGCAGAATCTAAAAAGGATCCCCGACTTGTTACAAACATCGGTCGAAGTCATGCTCGTTGATTCAAGTTATCTGAACGTAGAACTTGCTCTTGATGCGCTGTGCAGCTCTTTTCCTGAACAAACATCCTATTATTTAGGACAAACGAAAGAGATGGAAGGCTGGAGGGGAAAAAATATCAGAATGAGATGGTTGGCCATTGCCATTTCACAGGGTAAGAAAGAACATCTGAAAGAACTGATCGGTTACACCGGACCGCGATATGAGTTCGAAACGAGGATCAACGCATTCAGGACCCTGAAAAGGTTAAGCTATAAGGATCCGGTTACTATTGCAAATGCAGAAACTGCAGGCAAACACTGGAACAATAAACTGAGTAGTGGAGCCAGGGAATATTTAAAAGAGTAAGAATTGTAAAAACGAATCTCGATGTATAGCCTTATAATATGAGTTCTTCCGGAAAAATTTTCACACGCGCCATCTACCTTGTCTCTTTTGTGAGTCTCTTCACCGATATTGCCAGTGAAATGCTCTACCCGGTAATGCCTGTTTATCTAAAATCCATTGGTTTTTCGGTTTTGATGATCGGGATCCTCGAAGGCGTTGCTGAAGCTACTGCCGGGATCAGCAAGGGCTACTTCGGAAAATTGTCGGATACTTTGCAAAAGCGGGTACCATTCATCCGTGGTGGATATTCGTTAAGCGCCCTGTCGAAACCCATGATGGCTTTATTTACATTTCCATGGTGGATCTTCGTTGCCCGTACCCTCGACCGGTTCGGAAAGGGTATCCGGACAAGCGCCCGCGACGCCCTGCTCAGTGATGAAACAACAAAGGAACACAAAGGAAAGGTATTTGGATTTCACCGTTCCATGGATACGGTCGGTGCAGCCATCGGACCCCTACTTGCGCTGGTTTACCTCTGGTTCAACCCAGGGGCTTATCAGGTATTGTTTTTAATCGCTTTCTTTCCCGGTTTAATCGCGATTTTACTGACCTTTTTTCTGAAGGATAAGAAGGCGAACACCCATTCCGACCGATCACTGTCTGACCTGAAGGAGAAACCGGGTTTCTTTTCCTATCTCCGGTACTGGAAAAAGAGCGCTCCAGCCTTCCGATACCTGGTTGCCGGATTGCTGGTTTTCACCCTCTTCAACAGTTCTGACGCATTTCTTTTACTCGCCCTCAAGGAACAGCATCTTTCCGACACGATGATGATCGGGGTTTATATCTTCTATAACCTGGTTTACGCGTTGTTTTCATATCCGATCGGGATTCTGGCGGATAGGATCGGATTAAAAACCATGCTGATTGCCGGTTTACTGATCTTCGCAATCGTTTATTCCCTGATGGGATTTGTCACCGCGTTATGGATGTTCGGCATACTCTTTTTTCTTTATGGAATTTATGCAGCTTGTACCGAAGGTATTTCAAAGGCGTTAATCTCGAATCTGGCGGCGAAATCAGATACTGCGACAGCGATCGGTTTTTATAACAGCGCAGCCAGCATCTGCACGATGATATCGAGCACACTTGCAGGGTTCCTTTGGTTTGCAATTGGTCCTGCCGCGATGTTCCTCATCTCCGGAATCGGGGTGCTGATCACCGCGCTTTACCTCATCCTGGTTTTCTTTTTAAAAGATCAAAATCAAACCGGATGATCCGCGATAGATATTTGGATATCACTGAGGTTATTAAACGATAACCTGTGCCAGGATTTAAAAATCCACGCGCAAGTATGTCTTAATAGATATTTGCAGCGTTCCGGTATCCTTCTTTGTTCATATACCAATCGGGATACTGGACGCCTGATGATTGTGCCCAGGCTGCAAAATGCAGATAGGTTTGTACAATATCAGCCTTTTCGATCGGGTACTCAAAGTCGATTGGGACTTCCATGGCCCAGGGCAGGCTGGTCTTTGAACGGTAGTAGAAATTCTGTGATGGATCCGATCCGTCATCTTCAGAACCGAAATAGATGGTGTTTGCCAGCTCGGTCGGCGGGTGGTCCTTTAAATGAACCTCCTTACCACGATCCTGATTCACAAAGATAAACGGGTTATACGGAGGGGTTCCGATGCTCTCCTGCGGGTTCGAAAGATGGACCGTCACGGTTTGAACCTGTGTCTGGACCGTATATCCCCCATGTACGGTATTGATAATAGCGCCACCCAGCAGGGTATTCACGGCATCAACCGGAATTATTACGGTGTTGAGGGTATGGCCGCTTTCAAATCCCTTTGGATCAAAATGAACAGCATTACCAACTTTGATACAACCGGTTACGCTTTCAACATTGGATGGCGGGGTGCTTAAAGCAACGCCAAATCCGTTGTCATAAGATGCCCCGGCAGCTTTGATTTTAAACTTGGCAATTAGGTCAACCACCTTGTTTTGTGCATTGGTGACAATTTTATAGTTGAAGTTCATCACCAGATCATTACAGTCGTAATCACCGTAAGCAGGCCACAGGTCCTCAAAGGTGTAAGTGGCAAAATCGATTTCGTTGGGATAATAGGAATTGAAGGCGCGGGTTGGATCCGTGGGATAAGCATCCAGATCGTCGGGAACGCCGTCACCGTCGGTGTCGATAATGGATGGCGACACGATGGTGATTACAAGAACTTTGGTATCAGTACCGGCGCTGTTGGTTGCTGTAAGCGTGACATTGGTAATTCCGGTTGCTGTCGGGATGCCACTGATTACCTGAGTCGACGGATCGAATGATAATCCGGCGGGCAGGTTGGTAGCCTGGTAGGTGATGGGCTCTGTCCCGGTTGCGGTAACCGTATAACTGAAGGGTTGATTCTTTGTACCGGAGGCAGTCAGTTCACTCGTGATGGTTGGAGCCTGAATACCTTCCTGGATGGTGATTTTCAGTATCTGAGTGTCATTTCCATATTCATTGTCTGCCGTCAGGGTTACATCGAAAACGCCGGTTTGAATAGGTGTTCCGTTGATCTTGTGGGTCTCCGGATCAAAATACAGCCCCGGAGGCAAACCAGTCGCGTTATAGGTCTTCGGATCTGTTCCGGTTGCTACAAGCGTATAAGTTTCAAACTGTTGTCCGACCTTTCCGGCTGCGGTGAATCCGCTGATTATAGAGGGTGGTGTGCCGATGGTCAGGACAAGGGTCTTGTTATCGGTACCGGCATTGTTTGAAGCTGAGAGTGGAATGTTGAAAGTACCTGCAACGGTTGGGATTCCCGTTATTTTATGGGTTGCGGGATCAAAGGTGAGACCTGAAGGCAGGTTCGTGGCATCAAAGGTTATCGGGGTTGTACCCTCTGCTGTAATCTCATAGCTGAAAGATTGATTTACGGTTGTCTTGGCTGACAATGAACTGGTAATGACCGGAGGATAGGTGGGCGTAATGACCGAAAACACCAGGATCTTTGTATCGGTTCCGACCATATTATCTGCTACCAGGGTAATATTGGTCACTCCCGCTGCTGTCGGAGTACCGCTGATGGTGTGTGTTGCAGGATTAAAAGTCAGTCCGGCAGGCAGATTGGTTGCAGAATAGGTAATCGGGTCCGTTCCTGTGGCAGTAATCACATACGGCGTTATCGGGGCTCCTACAGTACCTGCAGCGTTCAGCGAACTGGTAATGGCGGGCTTGATCGGTGCGCTGCAATCCTGAACCGGGATCACAATACCGGTTGTATGCTTGGTCACATTCGGGCCATAACTGCCAAGTTGTGGGTTAAAATTAGTTGACCATAAATCGATATACCCGGTTAAAACACAACTTGCAGTGGTCTGACTCTTCCCTGAGCCGGTGGCATGAATCTGAGAACCTTGCGATGACGGTCCGGCAATATTTCCCTGGATTTTAAAAGTACCGGTCTCAATCAGGCTTTGTAAACCAAGATTACCATAGCCCTGGCCACTAAAGCTAATCTCTCCCGTCACCTTCAGGTAGGCGTTCGGGCCATTGACAAATCCCGGGTCGGCGACACTCCCTGTAACGATCTGCATGGCTGTGCTTTTGGTGCTGGTCACATACATTTGACAATAGTTCTTGATGATTCCCCCGGTCTGTGTCTGGGCATCGCCCACACAGGTGAGGTGATAGTTATTGATCAACAATCCTTTAACATTCAAATTATTGCTGAAAGTTAGATTGCCATAATTCTGAACGATGGATCCGTCCATTATATTAAAAGTCTTATTCGTTCCACACTGTGCAAAATTTAGGCTCCCGAAATTGTCGATATCCGCATAGGTATTACTGGCCGGGATCGTGGCAGTGCCTGAAGGTGAGATGATCAGCATACCAGACCCGCTGAGGGTGGTGATATTTGCGATTCCGCAAATCCTTAAAGTGCCCCCGGTGTTAATGGTCACTTTCAGTGGATTTATGTTCTTTCCCTGTTTGACAACATAGGTCTGTCCCGAATTGATGGTGTAGGTTCCTGAGCTATTGATGGGCGTACCGGTTTCACAATCATTCCCTAAGGCTGCAGTAGGCGACTTCAAGGACCCGAACTGGTAGGTCAGTTTGTCACCGGAAATCGGCACGGCGACAAATTCATTGTTCCCGGTGGCTGAGATTTTCCCAACATACAGCTCTTTCAACCTTGATGGGACTCTTAAAGCTGTTTTGTACTGGAAATTGACGGTCGCACCGGTCGCAATAAGTTTCCCATCAAGGGCCGGATTTCCCTGAAAAATCTGGATTACAAAGAGGGTCTGATCACCGGGATTTGAGACTGAAATGGTCACGTCGAGGTTGATAAAGTTCTCAAATTGGAAGTTGGAGGCAACTTTTAGATCTGTAAAATGTTGAGGAATAACAGGATCCTCATTGATTTTTTTCCGACAACCGGTCGAAAGGATCATCAATACGGCAGTTACCATCCAAATACCAATGGTAAGGATTCCAATACGCTTTTTCATGGGGAAGATTTTAAGTAGAGCAAAAATACTGTTTCCCCAATCATAAAACAATTAATAGTTTGTTTTTGTAATCATATAATAAGTAAATGGATGTAATTAATGGTTTTTTGTAAATCCGGTACAAACAAAAAAAAGAGCGGCCTTTTGAGCCGCCCTCTTTCAAACCCACAGAAAACAAAAGATTATTTAGCCGGTTTGGTATAAATTTGAGCCGGATCACGATATCCGCTCAGATTTTCATACCAGTCGGGATACAACGTTCCGCCTGATTCTGCCCAGGTTCCGAATTTAAGGTGTCCGTAAACAATTTGTACCAGTTCCCAGGTGTAGTCAAATTTCTTGGGTATACAGATGGCCCAGGGCAGATTGTTGTCTTTGGTCTTATAGTACCTGCCGGTTGCAGGATCTGAGGCATCATCGCCGGTTCCGAATAAGCTGGTATCGAAAAGTGAAGTAGGAACATGGTCCGGTAAATGAACCTCGACGCTGCGCTGCATATCTTTAATAATAAACGGATTGTAAGGAGGTTGTCCGACAGCAGCCTGATCCTGTGGTGTGCCGAAATGGAGGTTAATTTTTATGGTATCGGAAATTCCGTAAAATCCGTCATTCTGGGTGTTGTAAAAGGAGCCTCCAACACGATTAATTACGTTCTCAGCATTATCCCAGCCAATGACAACAGCCTGGGTCTGATTATTTTCCACCCCGTTTGCAGCCAGACTGATGTATCCGAATCGAAGATCGATACCGGTTACGGATTCAACAGCCTGAGGAAGTACTCCGTCAAACTGCCAGCCGAAACCATTCTGCAGGTAAGCACCGACGGCACGAACATAGAAAGTCGGTTTCACGTCAACCACTTTATTCTGGGCATTGGTAATGTACCAGTAATTGCAATCAATTACCTGGTCGTTCATGTCATAATCACCACGGGATGGCCATAAATCTTCGAAAGCGAGGGAACCGAACTGGTCTTTTGCCGGCCAGTAGTTGTTGTAGGCGCGGGTCGGATCATCGGGATAATCGTCGAGATTATCGGGTACCCCGTCACCGTCACGGTCATCCGTTGGAGGATTGTCAGGCTGGTTTCCAACCGGATTACATGCTGAAATCGGGATAATAACGGTGGTGTTAGCGATTGACTTCAATGTCGCCCCGTTTTTGAAATTGGCCGGATAGGAACCATTAACCAGGGTTCCGTTGGGAGTGAGCATTTCAAGGGGTCCGTTAATATATTTATTCCCGTTTATGCGAACGGTGCTAGTTGCTTTGATCACGCTGGTGCTGCCCTGGCCGATTACGTCGTTATTCACGATCAGGTCGGCACACATCAGCATTGATTTGTTTTTCAAAGTAAGGTTAGCTCCGCCATTAACGGTTGCACCCGTATATGCCCTTATAAACCCGGCATCGGAGGTGTAGGTCACGTTGTTGAAGTTTATACCCTGATGGCTGATGATGGCACACTCATTATAGACAATGCTGTTGTTGAAGTTGATATCGCCCGATACCTCGATCAAACCTTCGTTGGTTACCTTGTTGATAACATTCCATTGACCATTGTTGATGTTCAGCGTACCCGTGTTCAGCAATTCGCTTTTGCTGCCGTTCATGTTGTAAACCCCGTTAATGGTCATGGTTCCGAAATTCTGAACCAGGTCGTTGGGATTGAAATTGGAATTGATGGTCATGGTTCCGTAATTGACCACCTGTGCAGTCTGGTTCAGGTTGAAGGAGCCGATGGTGGCAGTTGAATTGGAGTAAACCGTGATCAGGCAGTTTTTATCCATACTCAATGAACCAATGGAGGCATTTCCACCGTCGGTAATGATCAGATACACGTCGTTATTTCCTTTTGGCGCCATGTTGATCGTTCCGTTAAAGGTCCCGCAGATCTTCAAGGTACCGTCGGTGATCGAAATGCTGCCACTGTAGGAGGTAGTGATACAGTAAGTCTTTCCGTTACTGATGGTGAAGGATCCACCGGTAGGATTTCCATAGCACCCGGTTCCGCAAGTCGGATCGGCTGCCGTATTGTGCGACTTGAATCCGCCTTTTTTGGTCTCTTTAAAGGTATAGGTCATGGTTTCAGCCACTACCATGTTTGTAATCTGAACGGTGCCGTCGCCCGATTTCATTTCAAAATACAGCTCCTTTAAAGCAGTCGGGATTCTGAGCCTCGACACAAATGGGAAATTATAACCGGCCGATCCAACGATCAGGGTACTCCCGCCATCCAACGGATTCCCGTTGTAAACCGTGATTTTCGACAATAGCCCAATCTGTGATGGCATGTCAACAGCCAGGGAGAGGTTGATAATTCTTGAAGTCTCCCAGTCAAAGGATTCCGGAACCTTCAGGTCTTCCATTTTTTTAATATAAGTCGGATCCGTGGCAGGTTCCTTATGACAGGATGTAAAAACAAAGACCATAAGCATGGTCAGTAACAGTGAATAAGTTTTGATTGATCGCATAGACCGTGGGTTTTTAAGGTTTTGATGCAAAGATATACGTGTGACTTTAACTACACAAATAGAAATTTGTATATGTCCGTCTTAAACTCGTATCTGTCGGAAAAATCAACCGTTTTGTTTTTCGCTTTAATTTCGCAATCTTCGCTCTCTTCAAAGATAAGAAAAAAATTGCAAATCCCTTTCACTTACAGTTTCAGTTGTAAATGAATCCTTGTGAATTTTCCTGTTGACCACTTTGCAGGGAACCTTGATCAGCAAGCTCGCAAAATTAAAATAATCGTAACTTTGCAGCCGAAACGATGGTTCCCGATTTTCTATTTTCATACAGATCTGAGATTTTTTGAAAAAAAAAACAGCAATAGTCGGTTTAAGCGGAGGTGTTGACTCTTCGGTTGCGGCCTGGTTGCTCTTGCAACAGGGTTACGATGTGATCGGGGTTACCATGGCGCTCTGGGATGGCCGCTACCAATCAACCGGGAAGCATGCCTGTTATGGCGCTGACGAGGAAGAAGAGATCCGTGAAGCAAGAGAAGTAGCTGATAAACTGAAAATCCCCCATCACGTTTTTAATTGTGCGGACGAATATAAACAGGCGGTGCTTGCCTATTTCAGAAGCGAGTACCTGGCGGGCCGAACGCCTAATCCCTGCGTGCAATGCAACCAGTTGATAAAATTCGGATTGCTTCCTGAAATGGCCCGAAAAAGCGGAATCTCATTTGATTATTTTGCCACGGGTCACTATGCCCGTGTTGAATTCGTCGAGCCTATCAAAAGGTTTATCCTGAAAAAAGGGGTGGATCCTAAAAAAGATCAGACTTACTTTATTTACCGGCTTTCACAGGAACAGCTCAGTTCAGTTATTTTTCCGGTGGGCGGATTTTTCAAGGATGAAATCAGGGAGTTTTCAAGGAAGGCCGGCATTACGGCTCCGGATCTGGAAGAGAGCCAGGATTTTTACGGAGGTGATTATAAAGACCTTTTGAATACAAATGAAAACCCGGGTGATATTGTCGATTCCGATGGAAATATTCTGGGACACCATAAGGGGATCTGGAACTATACGATCGGTCAGCGGAAAGGACTTGGAATTGCCTATCCTGAGCCACTTTACGTGCTAAGTCTTGACAAAGCTGCCAACCGGGTGATTGTCGGAACACGCCGGGAAACCTATAACACCACCTTTTTAGTGGAAGATCTGAATTGGATTGCTGTTTCACATTTAGAACATGAAACGGAGTGTAATGTCAGGATCAGATCGGCACAGAAAGAACACATGGCCAGGATTAAACCTCTCGAAAATGGGCAGGTCCTTGTGGCTTTTTTTCAACCGAACGACGCGATTGCACCGGGTCAAAGTGCAGTTTTTTACCAGGATGATCTGGTGCTTGGTGGCGGAGTTATCAAGGAAACGGTGACAGGCGATCGATGAATCGTGACACCTGATGAAATTTAACACAAGTGTAATTGTATGCAGTGGATAAGACTCTTTTTTCTGTTTTGTCTGTTAACCTCGACAGGCATTATAAATGCCCAGAAGGTATCAACCGGCTCAGATGAACTCCGGGAATATGTAACGTTTCTTGCTTCGGACTCCCTGAAAGGCCGGAAACCCGGTTCTCCCGAGATGATGACGGCAGCGAATTTTATCCGGGATCATTTTCGTAACGCCGGGCTGACAATGATGTATGAGGATGGATTTCAATGGTTTGAAATTGTGACGAACGTTGAGCTGGGAATGAATAACAGTATTGCTTTTGAAGGATTTCAGGCCAATCTGAAAAAAGAATTTATGCCCCTCTCGTTTTCTTCTTCGGCATCGGTGGACGCGGAGCTGGTTTTTGCCGGGTACGGATTCGATATCGATCTCGACAGCCTGAAATGGAACGACTACCAGAGTTTGGATGTCAAGGGCAAGTGGATTATGGTTTTCAGGGCTGATCCCGATCTTGATAACCCGGAAAGCAGATTCATCCCGTATAGTGACATCAGGAGTAAGGTATTGACTGCAAAGGATCGCGGCGCAGCTGGAATTTTTGTGGTGACTCCTGCCGGACTGGAAAAAGAGGATAAACCCATGTCTCTGGTGGTTGAAAATAATGAAGTGACCGCGGGAATCCCGGTCATCAGTATCACCCGGGACCTTGCCAATAAAATGCTGAAGCAAACCGGCGTGACCATCGATAGCCTCGAGCGAACACTGGTCGGCGGAAAGATGCCACACAGTTTCGCAACCGGATTAATGATCGATGCCGCTGCCGATGTTGTTCAGAAGCGGGAACGCACGGCCAATGTCGTGTCCCTGCTCGAAGGTGCAGATCCCGTTCTGAAACAGGAGTACCTGGTAGTCGGAGGGCATTATGATCATCTTGGTTTTGGCGGACCCGGATCGGGGTCACGAATGCCAGATACTGTTGCTATTCACAATGGCGCGGATGACAATGCCTCAGGTACAGCCATGGTGATGGCGCTTGCAAAACATTTCGGAACACAAAAAGGCCGCGTGAAACGAAGCATTATTTTTATTGCTTTCAGCGGTGAAGAGATCGGTTTACTGGGCTCCAAGTTCTTTGTAAACCATCCACCGGTCGGGATTAAAAATATCAAAACGATGTTCAACTTTGATATGGTCGGAAGGTTCGACAAGGAGAAGAATTCCATATCCGTAAGCGGCACCGGAACCTCGGCTGAAGCTGACTCACTGTTAACGTTACTGGAATCCGGTTTGCCGTTCAAGGTAGTACATGCCCCCGATGGATACGGTCCCTCCGATCATGCTGCCTTCTATTCCTCCAATATTCCGGTGTTTTATTTCAATACCGGTGTTCACACGGATTACCACACCCCGTTTGACGATACCGAAAAACTTGATTTCGGTTCAGAGAGACAAATCGAAGATTTTGCCTGTTCTTTAATAAATCTGGTTGCACAACAGGAGAATGCGCTCACTTTCCGGGAATCGGGTAAAAAGGAGGGCAGTGTCAGGACCGGCCGGCGGCTTAAGGTCACATTGGGAATCATGCCCGATTTTGCAGGCACAGAAAAAAAAGGACTTCGTATTGACGGGGTGACAAAAGGTGGTCCGGCTGACCGGGGAGGATTGCTGAAGGGAGATATCATCACCGCGATCAACGGTCTCCCGGTGGGCAATATTTATGAATATATGTCACGATTACAAAAGCTCAAACACGGGATGACTGTAAACGTTGAAGTGATCCGGGAGGGTAAAAACGAGGTTCTCATTATACAACTGTAACATGGATTCTTTTTTTACCGAAGTTTTCATCCTCAAATTCATAAAATTCTGCATTGTAGGATTTTCGGGTGTCTTTGTTGATTTTGGAATCACTTTCATCTGCAAAGAATACCTGAAGATCCAAAAGTACATTGCCAATTCCTGCGGCTTTGTGATGGCAGCCTCCTCCAATTACCTGATGAACCGAATCTGGACTTTTCACAGTTCCAATCCCAATATAGCATTGGAATTCACGCGGTTTTTCATCATTGCACTGATCGGGTTGCTTATCAACCTCCTTATCATTTGGGCCCTGACAGGAAAATTCAGGGTCAATTTTTACCTTTCAAAACTTGTGGCAACAATCGTTGTAACACTGTGGAATTTTCTGATCAATGCATACTACACTTTCGCCTGACCTCGGGTTTGCAGGAGCCGGTTTATGATGGAAAAATAAAATAAACGGGTATCAGCAACTGATCCTAATTTCCTTTGGTCATGGAGGCGGGTATTACGATAATGTAATCGGCCTTTTTGGCATCATTTTTTGAAATGGTATCGATATCAGCCTGTTCCAGACAGGTAATGGTCAGCAGTTTCACCTCATAACTGGTCTTGCGGATGGCTTGCTGCACATACCATACAATCCCCTGGTAGTTGTCGCTGTGATAAGCGCCGTTGAAATGAAGGATGGCTTTTTCGGTAAAGGCGTTTTTCATGAGGAAGTGTGACATGGTAGCGTCCTTGATGGCCTGTGCCTTGCCCAGGTTGGCCGTCTGATGGGCCGGCATCGCATCGCCGATGTTCTTTGAAATGGAAGCATAACATTCAAGGGTATCGATGTATTTGATTGGAAGGGAGGCGATGAGCCCCCGTTGCTGGGCATTGATGCTGTCGAGGCCTTCAAAACCTTTTAAATTAACCAGTGCGGCATACCTGCGGGGAATGTTGGTTGCAACGACCTTTATCCCTTTTTCCCTTGCAAAATCAATGATGGGAGCATAATCCGTTTTATAGTTACTCCAGAGTTTCGCCTCCGATTCGAAATCTTTTTTCCGGATCATTTTTGAGATGTATTCATTGATTAAAAGCTGGTTATCGGCTTCAAACATCTCCGCCCCGAGGATCAGGTTTCCCTTTTTGGCGTTGAAAAGATCGCGGGTCAGTTCCAGCTCAAGCCAATGACAGATCGGGTTGTTATGGATTTCACCGAAGAAAATAATATCGGATTTCTTCGCAGCATCAAGGATGTCCTGGTAATTGGCACGATTCCCTTTCCCGTTATAAATTTTGTATGCCGGTTTGTCGCTTCTCATAGAAGTGAGAACTAAAAACAGACCTGTTAAAATGAGTAGTGTGATTCTTCGCATCCGCTTTCTGTTAATTGGTTTTCTATAATGCTCATTACTTTCTCAATTCTGAGGCGCTGAAGGAGAGGGGCAAAAGGTCGCTGATACTCCCGACGATGTAAACCGGTCCGGTCTCACCGGCCATGATGATCCGGATTTTCCGACCCGATCTGAGTTCATATTCGAGGATAGCCTGCCGGCATATGCCGCAGGGAGTTACAGGCGAATCGACGGTGAAATCTTCGGCATGTGCCGTAATGGCAATCGATTCGATGGAGATATCCGGATAAGAAGCCATGGCGGCGAATAAAGCGACCCGTTCGGCGCATGAACCCACGGGGAAGGAGGCATTTTCCTGATTGCTTCCCGTGATAACCATGCCATTAACCAATCGGAGGGCAGCTCCCACGTGATATTTTGAGTAGGGGGCATACGAGTTCTCCGCAGCCCTCTTTGCCGTTTCAATTAATTCACGATCCGTGTTGGAAAGCGAACCTGGTGAATCGAATTCCTGATAGGTGAACCCCGATGAATGTTCTTTCATGATTTGTTATTCTAAGGGGTTATCATCTTCTTCATCATTCCTGATGGGGATTTCGGGCTTGGGATTATGGTACTTTCCTGCCAGAATCGCAGTATACTTTTCCTTCTCTTTTAATAACCCGATTGCCTCGCTAAGCTCTTTATCCTGTTTCAGGGAGGCTTCGATTTTTCCTTTCTGGAAGTAGTATCGTGTAACAATCTCCATTTTAAGCAATTCCTTGATCTGATCACGGTATCTTTTCAGGTCCTCTTTTTTATTCTCGGCCATTCGTTCTTTCAGGTGGTTGTATTCGCCTGCAATGGAATCGAAACAATGATCCCTGACCGCCTCTGATTTAAGCTGTTCCAAGGCCCGTTCACTCCGGGTTGTATAGCTGTAATCCTTATCCCTGATATAATCGAGGAACTGATTGTAAACAGTATCGGAAATTTCAAATTCGCCGGCCGGGGGAATGGCGGGATGTTCCCGTTCAAACCGGGTTGCAAAATCAAAGATCAGGTATTTTGAATAGAGCGACAATGCAACATTGCTGAATTTACGGGGTTCGGTCAAAAGATCAGGCTGTATTCCACCCCCATCATATACTGTTCGGCCATTCCGGGTTTTAAATGCCCTGATCAGGGAATCGGGGATTTTTCCAAAAGAGCCGTCTTTCTTTTTATGCTCGTAGTCGATGGCCTGGATACAACGTCCGCTTGGAATATAATATTTTGCAACGGTAATCTTGATTTGCGCGTTATAACTCAACGGTACGACGTTTTGAACCAGCCCTTTTCCGAAAGTGCGCTGACCCACGATTACACCGCGGTCGAGGTCCTGCAGGGATCCGGCAAGAATTTCACTGGCTGAGGCGCTTTGCCGGTCAACCAGCACCACCACCGGAATGTTCAGATCGACGGGAGGATTCATGGTGAAATGGGTCCTGTTTTTATCAGCCATTTTTCCTTTCGTGCTGACAATCTCCTGGCCTCTTTCGACAAAAAGGTTGGCAATATCGACCGCTTCATTGAGCAGGCCGCCACCATTTCCCCGCAGATCGATAATGATATCCTGCAGCTTGTTCCCTTCCCGCAGCTTCATAAATGCCTGTTTCACCTCTTTCCCGGCATTCTGGGTGAACCCCGTAAGTTTGATATAGCCTGTCCCTTCCGCTACCATCCCGGAAAAGGGAATGTTGTCGATTTTGATGATCTCCCTTGTGATATTTTTTTCGATGATTTCCGGTTCCCCTTCCCGTTGAATCCGGAGGTGAACCATGGAACCCGACTGACCTTTAAGAATGGAGCTGACATCTTCGTATGACTTTCCGGCCGTGGGCTTCCCGTTCAGTTCAATGATCCGGTCACCGGCTTTCAGGCCCGCTTTGTGGGCAGGAGATCCTTCATAGGGCTCGGAGATGACAACGGCATTGCCCTGTTGGTGGATCAGTGCGCCAATACCACCGTATTGCCCAGTGGTGATGAACTTGTAATCTTCGACCTGCGATTCCGGAATGAAATTGGTATAAGGATCCAGCGATTCGAGCATCGCCTCAATCCCGGTCTGGGTCAGTTCACCCGGATTGATTTTATCCACATAATCCAGATCGAGTTCCTTGATCGTGTTGGAAAAAATATCCAGGTTTTTCATGATCTCAAAACCCTGCTGATCAGGAGCCTGAGCAATTGCAGAAACGGCGGCCCAAATCAACAGGACAGCGAAAGCTACAGACCGCCTGACGGTCTTCAGTAAAAATTCAAACTTCAAACACTGCATATTTTCAAAAATTAGCTGTTTTAAAAGTAAACCGGTTCACCGGCCTGCTGCATTACGTTCCTGCTTTTCAAGGAACCGGGTCGTATCCGCTTCCACCCCAGGGATGGCATCGACCGATCCTTTTCAGGGTCAGCCAGGTTCCCCTGAAAGGCCCGTGTTTTCTGATGGCTTCGATACCGTAAACCGAACAAGTCGGCGTGAACCGGCATGAAGGCATCAGGTAAGGTGAAAGCGTTGCCTGATAAAAACGAATCAGAAAAATGAAAAAACTACTGAGTAACCTTTTCATTTTCTTTAATTAAACGGTGTAAAATTAAAATTATTTTTTCGCGGATCACCGGGGAAGGCTCTATTTCTTTGGAAGCGTATAACACGCATACATGCAAATGAAGGGATGATCCCGTACAAAAATCATTCAGGATGTCTTTGTTTTGACGGTAGGCCTCTTTAATGCGGCGTTTAACCAGATTTCGCTTTACAGCTGACTTGAAACACGATTTTGGAACGGTTACCAATAGCTGAACCGGTACCTGTACTTCCGGTACGGGCAACCAGATCACCCTGAATGGCCTTACATGAAACATGGAACCCTGATCAAACAAACGATCGATTGCTGACCTGCTTCCCAATCGTTCTCTCCTGGAGAAGGTGTACCTCATACTGTCAGCGGGATTTCCGGTGAAAAGCTGAAGCCGCTATTTTTTCCGGGCTTCGGCCTGCAAAAATTGCTCAATCGCGAGGGTCATCGAAGGAGCGTTCTGAGTGGGAGCCTCCACATTCAGATTTAATCCCGCGTCCCTGACCGCTTTATGGGTCGAATTTCCAAATGCACCGATGGCGATTTCACCCTGGACAAAATCGGGAAAATTCTTGAAAAGAGATTTTATCCCGGAAGGGCTGAAAAAAATGAGAAGATCATAATGATTGATATCGATGTCGGAAAGGTCGCTCGCAAGAGTTTTGTAGATAATTGCCTTTTTATACTGGATCTTATTTTCTTCCAGCATTTTGGGGATTTCCTGCTTGTGAATATCAGAACAGGGTAATAAAAATTTATCGGTCTTGTGTTTCTTGATAAGTTCGATCAGGTTGGCATAGTTCTCTTTGCTGTGAAAGATCTTTCGTTTGCGAAACTGAACATATTTCTGTAAATAATAAGCGGTTGATTCCGAAATACTGAAATACTTCATTGTTTCGGGAACTTCAACACGCATCTCCTTAGAGATTCTGAAGAAATGATCCACTGCATTCCGCGATGTAAATATTACGGCAGAGTAATCCAGGATGTTAATTCGGTCCTTGCGAAAATCCCTGGCGGGGATCCCTTCAATCATAAAGAACTTCCGAAATGTAATATTAACATTGAATTTCCGTGCAATTTCGCCGTAGGGTGATTTTTCAAAATCGGTCGGCTGAGGTTGGGAAACCAGAATATTCTTAATTTTCAAAGCACTACAGTATTAATGTTCAACATCCCGAAACCCTTGCAATAACAGATCACCTAAAAGATCAATAAGATTTTTACGAGTATTAAAACCGGTAAAATTTCGAGGCTGCAAAGATACACAAATAAAAATAAATACGAAAATTTGGTCAGAGACATTCCAATAAAAAAACCTCTCACAAACCTAAACAACAACAATATTCCTGCTGCCATTATGCTCATATAGAGAAGTTTAATATCAGGAATGAAAAGAAAAGGAATAAGGAATACCAGGAGTACGGGTCCCGTTATCATGGAAAGGATCATCAGATTCAGCTGATAGTTCAGGGTGGTTTCACGGGTCTTGAAAACAGATCCAAGAAACCATATTACACACATTTTCAGTACATAATATCCGATGACAAATAAATTCAGGATGCCAAATATGGTCAGATCATTCAGGTGGGTGAAACGGAATCCGACCAGAATTCGATTGATTTCAAAAAGAAGGAGAGAAAAGGTCAGAATATAAACGGCGCTGTAAGTCAGGGTAAATCGTTCCGTCATTATATTCCCGTCCCGGAGTAATTGGTTGACATTTCGCTGGGAAAACGGTGCTTTAAACATTAACCGGATGCGGTTGGAATAAAAAACGTGGGTCCATGCGATCAGGATCAGACAGATCAGGATCACACCAAGGATCCAATCGGGAGGATTTTTTGTAAAGGGAACAGTTCTGAATGATTCGGGCCGGAGTTGTTGCGATGTGAAGAGGGTAGAGGAATACTCCGTCAAGGGCCTTTGAAGGCTTTGAATTTCCAGTGTTGAGTCGTGTTCTGCATGAATGTTACTCATCGCCGGCAGAGCCTTTATGTTGCATCAGAAAATAATTCCATAAAGGATCTGAGGGGGGATCCGCATGAATGATCATCGGGCTCTTTGTTACCGGATGAAAGAAATGAATGGTTCGGGAATGGAGATGTATAAAACCACCCGGATTTGATCGCGGGTAACCATATTTAAGATCGCCTTTAACGGGGCACCCCATAGCGGCCAACTGTGCCCTTATTTGATGATGTCGACCCGTAATTAATTGTATTTCAAGAAGAAAAAACTTATCGCTGATGCCGGCTATTTTATAGCGGAGCTCCGCGCTCTGTGCATCTTTTACCGGGTAGTTGAAAATGTAGGATTTGTTTTGCTGTTCATTTCGTTGAATGAACTGTTTCAGGTGGCCCTCCGGCTCCGGAGGCCTCTTGCCGACAACTGCCCAATAAGTCTTCTGAATCGCTCCGTCACGCAACATCATATTGAGTCGCGTAAGGGCTTTTGAAGTTCTTGCAAAAATCAAAGCACCGCTAACCGGACGGTCCAGGCGGTGCACCACTCCTAAAAATACTTCACCGGGCTTATGGTACTTTACTTTCAGGTACCGTTTAATCTGTTCACTCAGCGGTTCATCACCGGTCTTATCCCCCTGCACGATGTCGGATGGCCGTTTATTAAATATGATCAGGTGGTTATCTTCAAACAGGATATCCTGGTCAATACTGCTCTTTCTCATTTGGAAAGTCAAGGGTTTTCACATCCTGGATATAGGTATTCACGGCTCCGCGGACTTCTTCCGACAGGTTATGATAACGGCGCAGAAACCGGGGGGAGAATTCCATGGTGATCCCGAGCATATCATGCAGTACCAGAACCTGGCCATCTACCCATCTTCCGGCTCCGATCCCGATAATGGGAATTTTTATCTCCGCGGTGACTTTTTTACCCAACACGGCCGGAATTTTCTCCAGAACGATACCAAAACAGCCTGCTTTTTCAAGAATATGGGCGTCTTCGATCAGTTTTGCCGCTTCGTCGTCGCCGGTAGCCCTAACCACATAGGTGCCGAATTTGTGAATTGATTGCGGAGTCAGCCCCAGATGTCCCATTACCGGTATCCCGGCGGAGAGAATGCGGTCGACCGACTCCAAAACTTCTCTGCCTCCTTCCAGTTTCACTGCATCAGCTCCCGTCTCCTTCATGATACGGATTGATGAATTCAGCGCCTCCTTTGAATTCCCCTGATAGGTGCCAAACGGAAGATCAACAACTACCAGCGCTCTTTTTACAGCCCTGACGACAGATGCGCCGTGGTAAATCATCTCATTGAGGGTTATGGGTAAGGTAGATGTGTGACCTGCCATTACGTTGGAAGCTGAATCCCCGACCAGAATGACATCAATTCCAGTACTGTCAAGGATTCTTGCAAACGAATAATCGTAGGCGGTCAGCATGGCGATCTTCTCACCCTGCAATTTCATCTCCTGAAGAATATGTGTGGTGACCTTGGTCACATCCCGGAATGATTTTGACAGTGCCATATTTGTAGATTAATTAGCAAAACTACGAAATATTTTATGTACTTTTGCCAAGTACTTAATTTCTGACCAATGCGTTACTCGAAAATTCTCCTATTACTCGTCACCCTGGCTCCGGTGCTTTTTTCCTGCAACAAAGAACTGAATGTCAATGCCGATTGGAAAGATGTCACTGTGGTTTATGGCCTCCTCGATCAGACACAGGATACCACCTTTATCAAAATAACCAAGGCCTTTCTGGGCCCGGGCGATGCCATGCAGTTCGCAAAGATACCTGACTCAAGCAATTATCCCGACAAACTCGAAGTACGGCTCGACGAATATAACGGAACCACCCTGGTAAACTCCCTCCCTTGCGATACGGTTACAATCCATAACAAACAGGCCGGGGATTCCATTTTCTATTACCCGGATCAACTGATGTATTATACGACTGCCCCGTTGAATGAAAACAGCCTCTATAAATTGTTCATTAAAAACAAGAATACGGGTAAAGAGGTCACTGCCGAGACCGAATTGGTAGGTGATTTTACTATCGAAAGACCTCAGGTTGCCAGTTTTATTCCCGGGTATACCTTTGAAGTAAAGTGGACGCCATCAAAGGTAGGTAAACGCTATCAGCTTGTTATCAGATTCTGGTATCAGGAAGCCAAGAAAACCGATCCGGCCAACCCGGTCATGAAATACATCGACTGGCTGGTATTCAACAACATCCTGGCGGCCGATAACCAGATGACATCCTTTGATTATTTTTTCCCCGGTGATGCATTTTATTCGGTCGTTGGATCAAAAATTAAGGTCGACACTTCTCTTGCCGGCCGCAGCGCCCACCATTGCGACTTTATCTTTACCGTGGCTGCATCCGCGCTGAATACCTACATGGAAGTGACAGAACCCTCCCTGTCACTGGTCCAGGAAAGACCTGCATATTCCAACATCAACAACGGCATTGGAATATTTTCTGCCCGGTTTATCAAATCAAATAATGATATGGAGATCAGTAGTCCGACAAAAGCCGAGCTGAAAGTTAATCAATACACAAAGGATCTGGGATTTTAATGTATCCGGGTCGCCAATCCGGAGGGCGGTGCACTTCATAAATTTTCCTTTCTGTCTTTTTGTCATCTTTATGACATAAAATTACTTTTGGCACAATCATTGACTACCATGGCCAAAATTTGAGAAGAACTAAATGTTTACTTTGAAAGGAGATCATTAAAATGGGTAAAATTATTGGTATTGATCTTGGAACCACCAACTCCTGTGTGGCTGTAATGGAAGGCAATGAACCTGTCGTTATCCCGAACAGCGAAGGAAGACGTACTACACCATCGGTTGTCGGTTTTACCGAAAGCGGTGAAAGAAAAGTGGGCGATCCGGCCAAGCGGCAAGCCATCACAAATCCAAAAAACACGGTTTTTTCCATAAAACGTTTTATGGGTGAGACCTGGGACCAGGTCCAGACTGAGATCAAAAGGGTTCCCTATGTGGTCTCAAAAGGCGATAATAACACACCCCGCGTCAATATTTCCGGAAAACTGTATTCTCCGCAAGAGATCTCAGCGATGGTGCTTCAGAAGATGAAGAAAACCGCAGAAGACTATCTGGGGCAGGAGATCCGGGAAGCTGTAATCACGGTACCGGCGTATTTCAGCGATTCACAGCGCCAGGCAACCAAGGAAGCCGGCGAAATAGCCGGGTTACAGGTTAAGAGGATCATCAACGAGCCTACAGCTGCTGCACTGGCTTATGGCCTTGATAAAAAGAACAAGGATTTGAAAGTTGCGGTTTTCGACCTGGGAGGCGGAACATTCGATATCTCTATCCTTGAATTGGGAGAAGGAGTTTTTGAAGTCAAATCCACCAACGGGAATACGCATCTGGGCGGCGATGATTTTGACCACAAGGTTATTGACTGGCTGGCTGATGAATTTCAGAAAGATGAAGGTCTCGACCTGCGCAAGGATCCCATGGCATTACAACGATTGAAAGAAGCTTCCGAAAAAGCTAAAATAGAGCTTTCCAGTTCCATGGAAACCGAAATCAATCTGCCTTATATCATGCCGGTTGACGGGGTTCCTAAGCATCTTGTCAAAAAACTGACCCGTGCAAAGTTCGAGCAGCTTATCGACAACCTGATGCAATCGACCATCCCGCCCTGCCAGAAAGCGTTGCAGGATGCCGGTATGAAAGCATCCGACATCGATGAAGTAATTCTTGTCGGGGGATCCACCCGTATTCCGGCCGTTCAGAAGCTGGTCAGGGAACTCTTTGGCAAAGAGCCATCCAAAGGAGTAAACCCCGACGAAGTGGTTGCAATCGGCGCTGCCATCCAGGGAGGCGTCCTCACCGGTGAGGTCAAGGATGTACTGTTGCTCGATGTGACTCCCTTATCCCTGGGTATTGAAACCCTTGGGAGTGTTATGACCCGTCTGATTGAGGCCAACACAACCATACCTACACGCAAATCCGAAGTATTCTCAACGGCCGCCGATAGTCAGACCTCTGTCGAGATCCATGTATTGCAGGGTGAACGACCAATGGCCAATCAAAACAAGAGTATCGGCAGGTTCCATCTCGACGGGATTCCACCTGCACCAAGAGGAATCCCCCAGATTGAAGTTACTTTCGACATCGATGCAAACGGTATCCTTCATGTAACGGCGAAAGACAAGGCAACCGGAAAATCACAGCAGATCCGGATCGAAGCATCATCCGGGTTATCCGATGATGATATCCGCAGAATGAAAGATGAAGCACAGCAAAATGCCGATGCCGACAAGAAAATAAAGGAGGAAATCGACAAACTCAACCAGGCCGACAGCTTGATATTCCAAACGGAAAAACAACTGAAGGAATTTGGTGATAAAATTCCGGCCGACAAGAAAGCGACCATCGAAAATGCCTTAAATGAGCTGAAAAACACTCATAAAAACAGGGATTTTGCAGGTATCGACCGGGCCATTGCCAACCTGAATTCTATTTGGCAAACGGCCAGTGAAGAGATGTACAAGAATGCCTCACAATCCGGGCCGCAAGGCAGTCCGAATCAGGACCCAAACACGGGGCAACCGGGTTCAAAAGGTTCCGGAAACGATGAAGTGACGGATGTCGATTTTGAAGAGGTCAAGGATAAATAAAAAGCTGATTTTGTAAAACAACAGTATATTTGGGAAGGGCGGTCTAATGAACCGCCCTTCTCATTATATTCCCGGCGATGCCAGGGGCAAACCTGCAGATTGATTTTTGTAATGAAATCAAGCATGCCTTTTTTTCAGTTTTTTGTTAATAAGTTGCTGCAGGAAATTCAAAAAAAATTACCATTTTTGTAGATTAGTACCAAATTGAACGGTACTCTTAAAATTGTTTTATGAAATATCCATTGACATCAGGTTTATGCAAATTGCAGATGATAATTGTGGATATTCTTTGTGGCCCATGAAACATAAAATTATTTATATATGAAACAACATGTTACACGATCCAGACTGGTTTTTTTGCTGATGGTACTGGCTGCCACCGGATTCGGTCAGACTGTTACTGAACTGGTAGTTCCCAAGTATTTCGGAAGCAAAACCGCCTCTTCTACAAACAATGCCAGAACGGCCTTTGCTGTTTGCCTGAAAGTGGATGGACTTACCCCCAATACGGCATATGATATAAAAACTGCGGTTGCGTTGGTCACTGATGCCGTTAATGTTTACGGCGCGGGTAATTCCTGGAACGGGACCACATTTACAGGGACCACGAACCTGTTATCCTATTTCACCACCGATGCCACCGGGAGCAGTGGTCCTTTCTGGGTTTTCATACAGCCCACAGGCAATGGTTCGCGATTTGATGCAGGTCAGCAACATAACATCCGACTGGGTTGGGTTGTCAACGGCGGAACCATGCCCTCAGCCCCGCTTTATATCGGTTCAAAAGTCCTGACTGCACTCGACATTGCAGTAACACCGCGAACCCCGGCCACCACCGATGATGGTTGTTTTGTTAAAGGGAGTTGTCTTGCACAATCCCATGGAAAGTACATGCTGATGTTTGACAATGTTGCAGGAACCGGTGATCCGTTGTTTTCCTACATGATCAGGCCGGCATCCCCGACACAATCGACCAACGCTGAATTACCTGTTGCGATCAACGATATTTATATGCAGGCCGGAACCAGTGCTGCCGGTGATTATCCGGCCGTAATCCCGATCGGCGCCAACAATCCGAACGGGGTCAGACGTGTAGAGTCGCGGAACCCGGACAATACGGTTTATGCTTTCAATACCAGTGCAACCGGTATTTGGCCGGGAGGGGCGAACACCACAACCGCCTTACGACGGGATGTCGTCATCCTGACAAACACCGACACTCCTTTGACCCCGGCAGGTCCTACTGTTCCAACGGTAATAACGGGAACCACGGTTACAAACATTACCTTTAATACTGCTACCGGAAGCGGGGATGTTACCGGAAACGGCGGCGGTACTATCACAGCACGGGGACTTTGCTGGAGCACCGCCGCAAATCCTACCATCGCAGGCCCCCACACCGTTGAACCAGGGACCTTAGGGACATTCACCAGCAATATCACCGGACTGCTTCCCAATACCACCTACCATCTGAGGGCTTATGCCACTACTACAGCCGGTACGGGATATGGCGCTGACATTACCTTTAGTACCCTTTGTGAAGTCATGGCTCCGCTACCCGATTTTGCAGCCAGTAAAGTGAACCTCATGGTTGGGGAGTCCATTAACTTCTTCGACTCCACCGATTTCTGTCCCGATTCGTGGAGCTGGTCCTTTATGGGCGGTGTTCCTGCCACCTCCACATTGAAAAATCCCACAGGGATCACGTATAATTATGCAGGCGATTTCACGGTTTGCCTTACTGCCACGAACCAATGGGGCCAACAAACCTTATGCAAAAATGCTTATATCCACGTTGTCGGACCAACCAATGCAAAATTGGTCATGACCGAAATAAATTACCGGTCACCCCTTGGCGGAACCGATTCTCTTGAGTTCATTGAAATTTATAACAATGATGCGGCTCCATGGAATCTACAGAATTTCCAGTTTACCAAAGGGATTGAATACAGCTTTCCTAATATGACTGTGAATCCCCAGGGCTATGTTTTACTTGCAAAAAGCGCCCAATGGATCCAGAATACCTATGGGGTGACCGCCCTGCAATGGAATGCGGGGGGTGCATTGTCGAACCAGGGCGAAGCCATCGTTCTTAAGGATCCGTACGGTTTCGTGATTGATTCCGTTTACTATTTGCCCACGCTTCCATGGGATACAATGGCCAACGGCAGAGGACCCACATTGGAATTCTGCAATCCCGACCTGAATAATACCGATCCTGCAAACTGGCGTCACGCGATCGAGTTCCAGGCGCTGACTCCATCGGGCGACTCCCTTTGGGCATCTCCGCTT
>Ga0116171_10000805_pt1 | contig 32506 bp, 31 predicted proteins | sample AD_JPNHW2_MetaG_FD_89798 | JGI IMG/M metagenome (GOLD analysis project Ga0116171, IMG submission 89798) | Active sludge microbial communities of municipal wastewater-treating anaerobic digesters from Japan - AD_JPNHW2_MetaG | ecosystem: Engineered > Bioreactor > Anaerobic > Digestate | place... | reverse complement strand
GCAAAGCATTTTATAACAGAGAAAAAACAAGTCGAGATTGCTATTAAGGATATAAAAAAAGAATTAAATGATCAGGTTAAAAAATTTGAAAAAGAAGGAAAACTTTTAGAGGCTGAAAGAATAAAAAGGCGTACTAACTACGACTTGGCAATGATTAGAGAAGTAGGTTATTGTAATGGAATTGAAAACTATTCTCGGCATTTGTCTGGCAAGAAAGAAGGAGAACCTCCTGAGACACTCCTTTCCTATTTCAAAGAAGATTTTTTAACTGTAATAGATGAATCACATGTTAGTTTACCTCAGCTTCAAGGTATGTATAGGGGTGACGCTTCGAGAAAAAATACCTTGGTGGAATATGGTTTTAGGTTACCATCTGCTAAAGATAATCGGCCTCTAAAATATCCTGAATTTGAAGAAAGGGTTGGCCAGGTAATATATGTATCTGCTACTCCAAGCGACGAAGAAAAGAAATCGAGTGACCAAATAGTAGAGCAAATCATTCGCCCAACCGGCCTTGTGGATCCAGAGGTTATCGTAAGACCTGTGAGTGCAGGTAAAGATTTTTCGGCTAAATCTTCAGTAGATGATCACCCGACTCACTTGAGTACAAATGAGTTTAGGGGACAAATACAAGATTTTATTTTAGAAGCTGAAAAAACTATTAAAAAAGGTTATCGTGTTTTAGCAACTACTCTTACTAAAAAAATGGCAGAAGACCTATCTAGTTATTTAAAAGAAAGAGGATTAAAAGCCGAATATTTACACAGTGAGATTAAAACAATAGAGAGAATTCAAGTCTTAACCTCATTTAGAAAAGGTGATATAGACATTTTGGTTGGAGTAAACCTGCTTAGAGAAGGTTTGGATTTGCCAGAAGTGGCATTGATAGGGATATTAGATGCAGATAAAGAAGGTTTTTTAAGATCGGAAACTTCTTTAATTCAAACCATAGGACGAGCAGCAAGAAATGCCGAGGGGCGAGTGATTCTGTATGCTGATGAAATGACGAAGTCGCTTAGTAAGGCAATAGAAGAAACAAATCGTCGTAGATCTATCCAGTTGGACTATAATAAGAAAAATAACATTACCCCAAAAACTATAATTAAAAATATAAAAGATATCACAGACGATCTCGAAAATAAACACGAAAAAGTTGTAAACGCAGAACTTGGTTTTGATTTAGAGTTATTTAAAAAAGCTTTTGATAAAAGCAAGTCAAACCTAGATAAAACTGAAACTGAAAGCTTGAGAAATTTAAAAATTTCTGACGAAGAAAGAAGTCTAAAAGTCTTTGAGAAGATTATTAAGATAAAAGAGAAGGAAATGAATCGAGCTGTAAAAAATTTAGATTTTGAAACAGCAGCTATTTTGAGAGATGAAATAATCAGTCTAAGGGGTTTATTAGGAGAAAAAAACAATAAATGATATAATAATTTTATGGATAAGGACTATTTTGAAACAACAAAAAAGAGTTTATTTGTAACTCTTTCTTTGGTGGTTTTAGTTGTTTTGATCGCTTTAATTTTTAGTGGACAAAAAGAAGCAAGAATTCCAAAAGTGATTACCAACAAACCACTTATCTCAGAAGAAGAAAATGTAGTGCTAGGGACGTTTGAGACCAGATCAATAAAAAAAACCGATAGATATGTTAATTTCGATATAAAATATCCCTACTTCTTTTATGCTAGCCCAGAATTTAATACAGAAATTAAAGATTTCTTAGAAACCCAAGCAGATGCTCATAGTGTAAATAGTAAAGAGGCGTGGCTAGCGAGATATAATACAAGAACAGAAGGTGAAAATATATCTGAATACCCAACAGGCGAGGAAGACAAGTTTTACTTTTTCTCTGATTTTGAGATTGTTCAAAGCAACTCATCTTACATAAGTGTAATTGTTCACTATGGAGGTTTCAGTGGAGGAGCTCATGGTTATGAGAATAAAGTTTCTTATGCTTACAACCTAATAGATAAAAAAGAAATACAGCTAACTGATTTGTTTATGGGTGATCCGGACTATTTGGTTAAAATTTCTGATTATTCTAAGGAGTATTTTAAAACAATACTAGAGAAAAAAGTTAAAGAAAATTTTACCGAAGAAGACGATCCTCAAGCTGTACAAGATTATGTAAGCAATTCAATGATGATGATAGAAAATGGTACCAAACCATTAGCTGATAATTTTTCTGTCTTTTCATTTACTAAAGACAAAATAACTGTTTATTTTGGACAATATCAAGTAGGGCCTTATTCAGACGGAATGCAACAAGTCGAAATTTCTAGACAATAATTTTTTACATTGCTAAATAATTTTAGTGTGTTATTATTGCTTTACATCTAAATAACTTTATACCCCCAGAGTGTGTCAAAATAAGGGGGATTTTGAATTGATATGAAAAAAAATGAAGCTGATAAAATAATAGTAAAAGGAGCTAGAACTCACAATCTAAAAAATATAGATGTGGAAATGCCAAGAAATAAGATGGTGGTTATTACTGGTATGTCTGGTAGTGGAAAGTCTTCTTTGGCTTTCGATACTATTTTTGCTGAGGGGCAGAGGAGGTATGTTGAATCTTTATCTTCTTATGCTCGTCAGTTTTTAAACCAAATGCCTAAACCTGACGTGGATGAGATCTCAGGGCTTTCACCAGCTATTTCTATAGACCAAAAGTCTCGTTCAAACAATCCTCGCTCCACTGTTGCTACGATAACAGAAATATATGATTACTTGAGAGTCTTGTATTCTAGAATTGGACATCCTCATTGTCCTATTTGTGGAAATGAAATTAAAAAACTTTCTAATGAAGAGATAATTAATTTTATTTTGTCCAAGATAAAAACTTTTGAAAAAAATCCCAATAAGAGAAAAATAGTAGGAGTAGAGTGGGACGAGACGCCTGTGACTATACTTTCTCCTGTAATAAAAGGAAGAAAAGGCGAATATTATCAATTACTTTATGATTTGTTAAATAAAGGTTTTACTGAAATAAGACTAGATGGAGAAACAAAAAACTTAAGAGAAAGGATAGAAATGTCAAAAACCAAAGTTCACGATATTGATTTAGTGGTTGATAGATTTCAAGTTCATGAGTTTAAAGATAATCCTGGAGATGCTAGAATGAGAATATCAGAAGCTGTAGAGAGGGCCTTAATAGAATCAGAGGGGTTGGTTATTGTTGCTTTTGGAAACATTAATTTAGATAAAAAAACAAAAAGGGGTTCAAGATATACATCAGAAAATCTATATGAATTTGATGGTTCTTCTGTTGGTGCACCTTTTTCAAACGAAGAATATTTGTTGTCTTCAAAATTTTCTTGTCCAAGAGATGGTTTTTCTTTTCCAGAAATAGAACCTAGATTATTTTCTTTTAATTCACCATATGGAGCTTGCCCGAGCTGTAATGGTCTAGGAACAAAATATTTTGGAGGAACAGAGGCGTGTGATGACTGTCATGGAAAAAGATTACGCCCCGAGGCTCTAAATGTTTTTATCGGAGAAAAGATAGACAATAAAAATCTAGGAGCTAAAAAAATAAAAGAAGAAACATTAGGTTTCAAGTCTATGAATATAGTTGATTTGACAGCTCTCACAATTGATCAAGTTGCTGACTTTTTTGTTTCATTAGAGCTAACAGATCAAGAAAAAGAAATATCAAGAGTGGTTATTAAAGAAATAGAATCAAGATTACAATTTTTATTAAACGTAGGTTTAGATTATTTATCATTAGATCGTCGAGCAGGAACTTTGTCCGGTGGGGAATCTCAAAGAATCCGCCTTGCTAGTCAATTGGGATCTAGACTTGTAGGTTCTCTATATGTTCTAGACGAACCAACAATAGGATTACACCAAAGGGATAATGATAAACTAATAAAAACTTTAAAGTCTCTAAGAGATTTGGGTAATTCAATAATTATAGTTGAGCATGATGAAGATACAATTTATGCTTCTGATTATATCGTGGATATAGGTCCAAAAGCGGGTGTCCATGGTGGGGAAGTCATAGTTGCTGATTATTTGGAAAAACTATTGGATGCTCCGAAGAATAACTCAATGTCTCGAACGTTGTCTTATTTGAGAGGAGAAGAAAAAATTCCTATACCAGAGAAGAGAAGAACTGCAGAAAAGGGTTCTATAAAAATAGTTGGAGGAAAAGTTTTTAATATTAAAAACATGAATGTTGAAATACCTTTGGGCAAAATGGTCTGTGTGACAGGAGTATCTGGATCAGGAAAGAGTTCTCTTGTCTATGAAATTCTCCATAGGAATTTACAAGCAAGGTATGAGAGAAAACACCGAAGTGCACAAGTCTTTAATTGTGCCTCATTTTCTGGTACAGAGTATCTTTCTAGAGAAATACTCATAGATCAGTCTCCTATAGGTAGAACTCCGAGGTCTAACATTGCTACTTATACAGGAGCTTTCACTTTTATTCGAGATTTATTTTCTAGTACAAATGAAGCTAAATTAAGAGGGTGGGGAGCAAATCGTTTTTCTTTTAATGTAAAAGGAGGAAGATGTGAGGCTTGTGAAGGTAATGGAGAAGTCGCTGTAGAAATGCACTTCCTTCCAACGGTTTATGTTAAATGTGACGTTTGCGGTGGAAAAAGATTTGATAAAGAGACTTTAACTGTAAAGTATAAAAAGAAAAATATACATGATGTTTTAAATATGACCATAGAAGAAGGGTGTAAGTTTTTTGAGGATATTCCTAGCGTTCACGATAGGCTAAAAACCTTAATGGATGTGGGTTTGGGTTATGTTAAATTAGGCCAATCAGCTACAACACTATCAGGAGGCGAAGCTCAGCGAGTAAAAATTTCATCTGAGCTTTATCGTCCCAACTTAGAAAAAACAATATATTTATTGGATGAACCGACTGTTGGATTACACTATGATGATGTAGCTAAGCTTTTGGAAGTTCTTAATAAGTTAGTTGATAAGGGGAATACAGTTCTTCTGATAGAACATAATATGGATATTATAAAGAGTGCTGACTATCTGATAGACATTGGGCCAGAAGGTGGTTTTGGAGGTGGAGAAATAGTAGCTAAGGGAACTCCAGAAGAGGTGGCTAACAATAAAAATTCTCACACAGGAAAATATTTATACAAAGTTTTAAGACGAAAGTAAAGTATGAAAAAGCCAGATTTAAAAAAGTTTAAATTACCGCAAAAACCAGGTGTTTACTTTTTTACAAAAGACAACCATCCTTTGAGTAAATCAACTACAAAAAAGGAGGATGTTTTGTATATTGGAAAGGCGACTAATTTGTCAGATAGAGTCAAAAGTTATTTCTCAAATGATTTAATCAATACTAGAGGCCCTATGATATTAGACATGGTCACACAGTCCAAGTCCATTAAATATCAAGAAACAGATAGTGTTTTAGAGGCTTTGATATTGGAGGCTAGCTTAATCAAAAAATATCAACCAAAATACAATACAAAAGAGAAAGACAATAAAAGCTTTAACTATGTTTGTATTACCAATGAAGACATACCAAAAGTTTTGATTAAAAGGGGAAGAAATTTAAAGATGATCCAAGAAAAAGAGTTGCCTGTTTGTAATAATTTTCCTCACTCTATATACCAAAAAACTTTTGGTCCGTTTCCAAGCGGGACTCAACTAAAAGAGGCGATGAAAATTATTCGTCGTATTTTCCCTTATGTAGATGAACAGTCTGTTAAGAAAAATAATTCAGAATTTTATTTACAATTAGGACTATCTCCTAATATCAAAAACAGAGAAATTGATACGATTAGTTATCGTAAGAACATAAAAAACCTAGTATTGTTTTTTCAAGGTAAGAAAAAAGATATTATAAAAAATCTTAAAAAAGAGATGATGTCTTTTGCAAAAAATAGAGAATTTGAAAAAGCCAATGAGTTCAAAAAGAAGATTTTTGCACTGAACCACATAAATGATATTGCTTTAATTAAAAGTGATACAATTGACCTATATTCATCAAATTACAGAATAGAAGCTTATGATGTGGCACACATGTCTGGTAAAAACATGGTCGGGGTTATGGTTGTGGTGGAGAATCAAGAATTGAACAAAAAAGAATATAAGAAATTTATAATCAAAACAGTAGATACTGTAAATGATCCTAAGGCTCTGGCTGAAATTTTGGGCAGAAGATTTTCTCATAATGAATGGAGGAAACCAGACTTAATCGTTGTAGACGGTGGAGTGATTCAAGTGAATGCCGCAAAAAATGTCTTATCAAAATTAAAAATTAAAATACCAGTTGTTTCAGTATTAAAAGATGAAAGACACAAAGCAAAGGCTATTTTAGGAGATAATAAAATTATTGAAAAAAATAAGAAAAATATCCTTTTAGCCAATGCTGAATCTCATCGTTTTGCTATAGCTTTTCATAAGAAAAAAAGAAGAAAGTCATTTATTACCAGCCTTGAAAAATAATTTACTACGCAAGCTCCTAGAGCTCTAAGGGCACGTCCTAGGGGCTTTTTCTGTAATTTACTCCCATCAAAATAGTCTTCTCGAAAAACACGAATAAAATTCTGCTGAATTTTTTCTCCGCTCGGACCGTCGTCCTGCGCAAGTTTTTTCTCGAAGACTATTTTGATTACGTATAAATACGTATTACAACACGTATTTAAATACATATATAGTATTGTGACATCCATACTCATATTAAGCTATCGCTTACTATGATTATAAATATGTAAATGATTGCGATGACAGTTTTGAATAGGAATTTTCTTTGATGAATATCAAAGGAGGTTTCTGGGCGAAACTGCATTCATGAATATTCACAGGTCTGACCTGTGACAAGTATTTAAAAAAGATAAAAATAACTCTTTACTCATCCAAACCTATGGGTTTGAGAGGGTAAAGTATTCCCCTAGGTCCGACCTAGGGGAAAGTCAAGGTAATCATCTTTCCCCTATCCCTGGGATAGGGGAAAGAGTGTTTTTGTTGAATAATAATGGTGGTATAATAAAAAAGTGAAAAAAACTTTCTTAAAATCGAATAAAGGGTTCACCCCCACACCTACTTTTACAAAGCACGAAACGTGCGTGATGAAATCACATTGTAAAAGTGGGTGTGGAGGCTTCACGCTAATTGAACTTTTAGTTGTCATCGCTATTATCGGAATACTTTCTGCTGTAGTTATTGCTTCACTAAATAGTGCAAGAGAGAAAGGAAAAGTGGCCACCATTAAATCAACCTTAAAGCAACTATATAATCAAGCGGCGTTAAACCAGGTAGAATATGGTAGTTTTTCTAACTCAAATCTATTATTTACAGATTTAACATGTACGGGGCCAAACAATAATTTAGCTAAAATTGCTCAACCCCTAATTGATCAAGGAATAATTATTAAATGTTTTAGCTATAATGGACCATCATTTAGTGATGTGTATTTACGTTTTGGTGCGACTGCGCTTGTATATGATAACAATGAGCTCAAGGCTTGGTCTGTTGACGAAAATGGAGTGGTTAAATGGGATACTCGAAGTGTGACTTCTTCTGGAATTAGTTTACCAGGCAGTGATATTTTGGGTTCTAATACTATGAACCAGGCTACAGCTAAAACCGCTTGTGCTACAAATGGCGGGCGACTACCATCTTTTGAACAGTTAAGAAGTTTATCTTATGCTTGGCATCAAGGTTCTAGTAGTGTAACTTTTACACCAGTTGGTTTTGTCGCTGATAAATATTGGTCTTCTACACCTATGGAGTATTATAATCCTAGGATTTTTTATATAGTAGAAATGAATAGCGGTAATTCAAATGGATATTATGACACTACTGGATTTTATGTTCGTTGTGTTCGATAACTTTTTATAAAATATTATTGTGATATAATTTAAGTATGTTAAGAGTTGGCGTACTAAGAGGTGGAGCAGATGAGAGATATAAAGCTTCCATTGATAATGGAGCCAATATTTTAGGGTGTTTAAGAGGAGAGACATTATCTCAAAAATATAAAGCAGTGGATATCTTTATAGACGAGGATGGTATTTGGCATATCAACGGTATTCCAGTCACAATGACTACCGTTAAAGAAAAAGTTGATTTAGTTATAAATGCGTTACTCGGTAAGTATGCAGAAAATGGAAAAATACAAGAGAGATTAGAAGAATACAACATCCCTTACACTAGCTCTAATTCAAAATCTTCGTTTATTTGTCACAATAAAGTATTAACAAAAGAAGAGTTTAAGAAATTAGGAATCAAGACCCCAAACTTTATTTATTTTAAGTCATACAAAGAAAGGGAGATAGATAAAAATAGATATGCTACGAACAGAGCTCGATCTGTTTGGGAAAAAATGTCTCCACCTTGGATAATAAAGCCAGTCACTAATGGTTCTTCTGTTGGTGTTGTTTTATGTAAAACTTTTAATGACCTCACAGAAGCGATCAAAAAAATAGCTGACACGGAAGATGAAGTTCTTGTTGAAGAATACATTCGAGGTAAAGAAGCTACGGTTGGCGTAATAAATAACTTTAGGAGAAAAGAAATATACACATTACCACCGGTAGAAATAAGATTAAATCCTGGAGAAAGTATTTTTGGCTACAAAGAAAAAAGAGACAATCTTGCACAAATAATATGTCCTGGTACTTTTTTGTCTAAAGAAAAAGAAGAGATGGAGAGAATTGCAGCCCTTGTGCATAAATCTTTTGGTCTAACGTTTTATTCAAAAATAGACTTTATCGTTCACCCACAAAAGGGAATATATGCATTAGAAGTAAATTCACAATCTGAATTTATGGAAAAATCCCAAATACCGGTTGCTCTTGAAGTTGTCGGTTCTAACTTAGAAGAATTTATAGATCATTTAATAAAGGAAGCTATAAAATAAAAATCCCGCGAATTGCGGGATTTTTTTTATTTTACTTTTTTCTAAACAAATCAACCACATAGAACATATATTTTGTTCCATTTTTTGAAAGGTTAAATAGGATTGCAACTGTGTAAAAGAATATAGCTATTTTTGTACTATAGAAAGAGACAGCAATAGCTATAAGTGCAGAAATAACAGGAACGAGAATATGAGCCATTGCGTGTTCGTTTTCTGTTTTTGTGTAAGGCATATTTTCTATGGTATTTGATTTAATTGCGTATCTTCTCATTTTATACAAAGATAAACCTATCATTATAATGTTTAAGGCGAAAAATATCACTGCCGTTTTTGAGTACATGTATTTGCCAAGGAGGTGAGAAGAAAACGGAACTAACGCAACAAAAAAGAAAAAGAATCCATTAATATTCGAAAATGGTATATCTATATTTTTTGCAAAAACTGAAGCGGTTAAGTGGTGGGATCTCCAGTATGTGAATAATAAAGAAAAACTTAATATATAACTTATAAGAATAGGGTACATCCCCATTAAATAATTTATTAGAGTGCGTTCGTTTATAATGCCGACATATTCAGGAACTCTAATTTCAAAAATTAAAACGGTCATCACAATCGCGAAGATGCCGTCTGAAAGCTGGTCTAATCTTTGTTGTTTCATTTCTATATTATAACAATTAAACCACAGAATATCCAAACTTGACAATGTACTAAAACTTGTGTTTTGGTGTTTTTTATGATATAATTGTATAGAAATAGTAAATTCAAATTAAATAAACAAACAAAACAAACAAAAACAGAAATGGAAAACAAAGAGAAAGATCTAGAAAAGATCATGGCTGAGAATCAGCAATTAAGAGTAGAGAACATACAAAACACTCTAATAATAAAGAAGTTTAAATCTTTAGCTAGGGTGTTAAGTCATGACTTAAGATCTCCTATAGCGAGCTCGATAACTTGTCTTGAACTTTGTCTCGAAATGATAAAGGAGGAAAATGTCGTAAATAAGGACATGACAATGTTTTTATCTATGGCGGCAGAGCAAAATAGAAATCTCCTTGTTTTAGTGGACAATCTTTTGATCTGGTCTAGGATGCAAATAGATGGTCTTCAGCCAAAACAAGAAAAGATGGATTTGAAAAACATTATAGCAGATACAATTTCTCCTTGTATGTTATCTTGTTTATCAAAGGGGATCAACGTTAGATTTGACGTAACTGATATCTCTGTTGTGACTGATAAGAGTATTTTTCAGCTCATAATAAGAAACCTTTTCACTAATGCAGTTAAGTTTACCCCTAAAAATGGTAATATCACCATTGTTGCCCAAAAACATGATGATCACGTTAGTGTGGTTATTACAGATAACGGCATTGGTATGACACAAGAGAAAATTAAAAAGATTTTTGAAAGTGTCGGAGATCTCTCTCGTGGTACAGAAGGCGAGAAGGGTACAGGTTTAGGACTGTCTATTTGTCAGGATTTGGCTGAAAAAGCTGGTATCTTGATTTCAGTAGATAGTGAGGGCGAGGGAAAGGGATCGTCTTTTACGGTCTCTCTTCCTAAACAGAAAAAGAAGTAAACATAATAAAAAATAGAACGAGCCGGCAAATAGCCGGCTTTATTATTTTTGTAGTCAGGGATATTTTGCTCGTCGCCACTCGCAAAATTCCACGACCCTGGCTCGTGATTTTGCTTGCTAGCAAAATTATCACTCCGCCTTCCACAGCTAAAAAACAGCATGCAGATGCTGTTTTTCTTAACGCTTGTGGACCCTACAGGAGTCTCTCCTTCGACTAAAACCTTTTCGTCAAAAAGTTTTGTCTAGGCACCAGCTCGTCTGTTTTTTGAGACAGTTATGGAATGCTTTGCATGCTAAAACCATGTGTGTCACAAGTCACTAAATATTTTGCTCCAGGTATTCGCAAAATATGTAAGTGCTCGCGACCCCAGCTCGGCAATTTTTCTGCTGAAAAATTATGCCTGTGCTTTCCACAAGCTAAAAGCCTCCAGCAGTGGAGGCTTTCTTAACGCTTGTGGACCCTACAGGACTCGAACCTGCCACCCCCTCATTGCAAATGAGGTGCTCTACCAGATGAGCTAAGGGCCCATATTCTTTTTTAAGCTACTTTGCCTTTAGTTTGTACTGTTGCTTCCATGAAGCGCTACAGATGAGCTAAGGGCCCATAAAACGAAAACTTGAAACACTAATATATTAACTTATTTTAAAAATTTTGCAAGTAAATTAACTATTTTCTTTTAAAATGATACAATGTTGCTATGCCATTAAACAAAGGAAATAAAATACAAACTGTTAAGTATTCTCCTCCTCCTCCAAATCTTCCAATGCTTGGGAAGGTAGATCCTAGCCAAGCTGTTTTTATTGGAAGAACAAATTATGTAGCAGCCTTGGAAGAAAAGAGGTTTGTTTTTGGTATTAATCAAAACGATAGAAGACGTCATGTTTATATTGTAGGTAAATCTGGGGTAGGTAAATCAAAATTAGAAGAAGTAATGATTCGTCAGGATATTGCTTATGGCAGAGGTGTATGTGTTATCGATCCGTACGGAGAATTAGTAGAAGAGATATTAAATTTTATTCCTAAAAATAGAGTAAAAGATGTTTGTATCTTTAATCCTGAAGATGTTAATTTTCCTGCATCCTTTAATCCATTTTCAAGGGTAGAACCGACATTCAGACACCAATTTACTCAAAGTATCGTAGAAATTTTACAGAAACAATTTGGAAATGATTGGAGTCCTAGAATAGAGCATGTGATTCGTTTTTCAGTATTAGCTTTGCTTGATTGTGAAAATTCAAACATGCGAGGGATGATTCGTATTTTGATTGATAAAAAATATCGAGAAAAGGTTATAGATAATATAAAAGACGACATGGTTCGTCATTTCTGGAAAGAAGAGTTTGAAGAGTGGTCTAAGAAGTTTGATTCTGAAGTAATAATTCCTATCGTGAACAAGTTGTGGCAATTTCTTTCTAACCCGATGCTTGCCAACATATTTGGTCAAAAGGAAAACAAAATAGATTTTGAAAAAATAATGAATAATAAAAAAATTATTCTTGTTAACTTAGCTAAGGATAAAATCGGAGATGAAAATGCTTCATTCTTGGGTGCCTTGTTTATGACAAAAATTAGACAAGCAGGTATGTCTCGAGCAAAGTTGAATCCTTCAGAAAAGAATGATTTTTATCTTTATATTGATGAATTTAATAATATAATAACTGATGGTTTTGAAAACATTTTATCTGAGTCTAGAAAATATGGAATTAATTTAACTATTGCCCATCAATATATCGGTCAATTGTCTCAAAAAATAGAACAAGCAGTTTTAGGTAATATAGGAACTATAATTTTGTTTAGGGTTGGGGGAGACGATGCTACCAAGTTGCGATCTGAATTCGCTCCTATTTTTGATGTTAAAGATATGATTAATTTAGGAACAGGAGAGTTTTACATTAAGATGATAATAAATGGTGAAAGTTATGACCCATTTTCATCAGAAACCTTAGAAGTTTTACCGACACCACACACATCTTTTAGAGAAGAAGTTTTAGGTTCTTCTAGAAGATTCTATGCTACCACAGAAGAAAACGCTTCTAAAATTATGGCTGAAGATGAATCTTCTTAAAATAAAGCTTTTTAGTTTGTTTTAAATAAGGTATAATAAAAGTAATTTATGGATAACGAAATTCCTAATAATAAAGATATCACTTATTTTGCGAAGACTAATTTTCGTAATACAAATACTGTTTTTGGAATAAAAAGAAAAGATCGTCGTCAGCACATGTATGTCCTCGGTAAATCTGGTACCGGTAAATCTGTTTTGTTGCATAATTTAATAACTCAAAACATTAAAAATGGAGAGGGCGTTTGTGTAATAGATCCTCACGGAGAACTTGCTGAAGAAATACTAGAATTGATACCAGAAAATCGCATAAAAGATGTTATTTATTTTAACCCGGCAGATCCTGATTTTCATATAGGTTTTAACGTTCTACAGATTGATGACCCTAAGCTTAAGCACTTAGTTGCTTCTGGTATTATGGGTATTTTTACTAAAATTTGGGCAAATGCTTGGAGCTCTCGTATGGAGTACATTTTAAACAATGCCATTTTAGCTCTCTTGGATACGCCAGGAACTACTCTTTTGGGGATACCTCGTCTTTTAGTTGATAAAGAATATCGTCAAATGATTATAGGTAACCTAAAAGATCCAATTGTTAAATCTTTTTGGTTGCACGAATACGAGGAATGGAGAGACCAATTTAGAAATGAAGCGATTGCCCCTATTCAAAATAAAGTTGGACAATTTTTGTCTACTTCTATCATTAGAAATGTGGTTGGTCAATCAAAATCAACAATTGATATCTTCAAAATAATGAACGAAGGTAAAATCTTTATTGTTAATGTTTCAAAAGGAAGAATAGGGGAAGATAACTCAGCTTTGCTTGGAGGTATGATTATTACCAAGCTTCAATTGGCAGCTATGGAGAGAGTTCGTATTCCTGAAAACGAGAGAAGAGATTTCTATCTTTATGTTGATGAATTTCAGAACTTTGCTACTGAATCTTTTGCCAACATTCTTTCTGAAGCGAGAAAGTATCGTTTAAATTTAATTATTGCTCACCAATATATAGCTCAAATAGCAAACTCTGAAGGTTCCAAAGTTTCTGATGCAGTTTTTGGTAACGTTGGAACAATGATTATTTTTAGAGTAGGAGCAGAAGATGCCCAGTTTTTGGAAAAAGAATTTGAACCAGAATTTACAGCTCAAGACTTGGTTAGCTTACCAAATTACAATATCTATTTGAAATTAATGGTAGATGGTGTAACTAGTCGTCCTTTTTCAGCAATAACTTTACCACCAATGGTTTCTGTTGATCCTGACAATGATACTAAAGAAAGAATCATAGAGTCCTCAAGGGTCTTGTATGCACGATCACGAACCGAAGTAGAATCAGAGATAACCAAATGGAGTACCACTCTTCAGACAAACGAAGGTGAAGCTAAATATAAAGTAGAGTGTACAAACTGTAAAAAGCAAACTACTGTTCCTTTTGAACCAAAGGAAGGAAAACCCGTTTACTGCAAGGAGTGTTTAATAAAAATAAAAATCGGGGAGTTAAAACCAGAAAAAGGATTTTTTGTACCAAAGACCAACAATCAAGAAAATAAAGAAGCTGTAGCTTCTCTCGCTTCTTTAGGTATAGAATTCAAATCAGATATTAATCATAATAACAGAGATAATTTTCCTAGAAGACAAGAACAAAAAACAAATCCAGATCGTAATCAACCAAAAGATAATCACTCGTTTAGTCCAAAAGAAAATCCAAGAGATAAAAATGATTTTGAAAGAAGAAAAAGTTCTGGACCATCACCACTTCTCCGTGGTTTGCTTGATAAGATAAAATCAGGACAAGTTTCAGAGATAAAAGAAGAAAAAATAGACATAGTGGAGGAGAAGGTAAAAACACCCGAGCCCGTTTCGCTATCTACTCTTAAGTCAGATAATACTAGCGATATAAACTCGACAATTTCAACTAAAGATATTTCAGATGCACACTTATCAACTTTGAAAGATGCTTTGAGTAAGATCACTGACAAAAAAATCTCGCTTGATGACTCAAAAAAAGAGACAATTCAAAATGATACTGAAGTAAAGGCCGAAGATAATCAAAACGACACCTCTGCCCCTTCGTGGCAAAACAAGAAAACTGTCAAAGAAGTTCCCGAAGAAGTATTGAGAAAAGTCCTAGAGTAATATATGTCCAAGATTATCAAAAAAACACTTTTTATTCTCCCAATAATAGTGTTTTTTGTTTTTGGGGCAGAAGAAGCTTTTGCTAAGATAATTATAAATGAAATACAAATAGCACCTACTGCAGACCGTTTTGTAGAGCTATACAATGACTCCGGATCAGAAGTTGATTTGACAGGATATTATCTTCAAAGGAAGACGAATACAAGCGAGAAATATACTTCTTTTGTTACAAGCACCAAACTGGCCGGTAAAAAAATATCCGCCAATGGGTTATTTTTGATATCTAAAGAATCTCTTGGTTTAGAATCCTTAACTATAACAGAAAATAATTCTATTCAACTAAAAAACAGTAAACAGGAAGTTGTTTATAAAATCGGGTTAGGGGATTCAGGTGATTGTGGAAATATCTGCATTCCTAATCCCGAAGAAGGCAAAAGTATCCAAAGAGTAGATGATTATAATTGGATAGAAGGTAGACCAACTCCTGGAGATAGTAATATGGCAGAAGAACAAGAAGACAGTGGAGAGAGTGAAGATGAAGAAGATTCCTCTAGCTCTTCAGGAAAAAGTGAAAAAGAAAAAATAGTTTTGAATTCATCAATAACTACTAAAATAATTTCTCCCAAGGTGGTAGTCGCAGGTGTTCCATTTGTAATTAATCACAATACCATAGGTTATAAAAACGAGAAGATTATACACGATCGTTTTGTTTGGAATTTTGGAGATGGTAATTTTAAAGAAATGGATCCATGTTTACCTTTTAGTTATACTTATCAATATCCTGGAGATTATGTCTTAAGCCTGTCTTACTATGAGACAACTTTTAGTGAAATACCTGAGGCGACAGATAGGCTAAATATAAAAGTTATCCCTTCTGGTATAAAAATTTCTTCGATTGGAGGTATTGAAGATCCTTATGTCGAATTAGAAAACAGTTCCAGTCATGAAATGGTTTTAAACAAATGGTCCATAGTAGGAGATGGACATATATTTACAATACCTGACGGAACCACTATTTTACCAAATAAAAAAATAAAATTTTCATCAAAAACGACCGGTTTTAAATTAGAAAATTTAATGCATCTAAAAATAATTGATACTGAGGGTACTCTATTTGCAACATACCCTAAATTTGAAAATTTTAAAATAAATAAAAATGTTTCTAATTCTAAAAATACTCAATCTCAAGAAAAAGTCATTGAAAATAAGCAGGGTGTAACTTTTGATAAAGAAGAAAAAGTCGTTAACCTCAACTCTCTTTCTTCTTCTGCTTATAACTCAAATAGACGAGACGACAAAATAATCTTTTATTTTGGGCTATTTTTGGTGGTAGCTTTGGGTGTAATGGCTATTATAACTATCAAAAAATCGGATAATGGTAAAAACAGAGAACTAGAAGAAGAATTAAGTGCCAAAGATTTCAAAATCACAGAATAATTTGACTATTAATCGTTTTTGATATATAATATAGGTAAGTTAGATTAATTTAATTTTGTTGTTATAGAATCTTTTGATTCTATAACATACAATAATATAAATTTTTTAACTTTTAAGAGCACTCTTCGGAGAGCTCGCCCAATGAACGGGGGTCTGCTTTTGCAGATAGCCGTTTTTTATTTATGGTCAATTTTTTCTAAGGCCACTTTTATTTTCTTAAAATCTTTAATCAATGTTTCTCTCATTCCTCCGTTATACAAAGCGGCTGCTGGATGGTATAAAGGCATGAAAGCTTGCTTACCAAATTCACCTGTGTTTTTTATCAAAAGTTTTCCGTGTATTTCAGATATTTTTTCAGTAGGGAAGAAACGTGTCATAGAATGTCTTCCTAAAAACACTATTAATTTTGGAGAAATAATTTTAATTTCATTTATAAGCCATTCGTTACACAATTCCTTTTCTTCAGGTAGCGGATCGCGGTTATTAGGTGGTCTGTATTTAACTATGTTTGTGATATAAATATCTTCTCTTTTTAATCCTATACTATTAAGCATTTCAGCTAGGAATTTACCAGCTGCTCCAACAAATGGGACACCTTGTTCATCCTCACTTTTTCCTGGAGCTTCTCCTATAAAGATAATCTGACTATCTGGATTCCCATTGCCAAAAACAGCCCGTGTTGCAGTTTTCCTAAGTTCACATTTGCAATTCTCTTGCCAGTACTTATTTAATTCATCCAGTCTTTCTTTTTTTGACATAACCACATTGTAACAAAAAATTAAGAATATTGTATAATACCAATATGAAGAAAAACAAAATTATCGAGTTAGTGGGGTGGTATGGCGTTGTTGCCATATTGGCAGCCTATATGCTATTGAGTTTTGGATTTATTGCTTCTAACAGTTTAATATACCAAATTTTAAATGGAACAGGAGCTTTGGGAATTGTTTTTGATGCCCTAAAAGACAAAAATTATCAGCCTGCTGTGTTGAATACAATCTGGGCACTAGTTGCTATTTTTGCCTTATTTAAAATTTTAATCTAAAAAATAAACAGTCTAAACTGTTTGTTAATGTGCCGGAGAGAGGACTTGAACCTCCATCCCTTTCGAGACGCGATTTTGAGTCGCGCGCGTATACCAATTCCGCCACTCCGGCATGAGTAAGACTAGTATACCAAATTATCATAAAAAATCCAGGATATTGCATTTTTAACCATTTTATAGTAGTATAACCGTATATGTCACAAGATAGACTTTTCAAATTAGCCTGTACTGAGTGCAAACGCATTAATTACTGGTCAAGCAAGAACAAAAAACTCGTCACTAAAAAGATTGAGCTTAATAAGTATTGCAAGTGGTGTAAGAAAAATACAAAACATAAAGAAGCTAAAAAATAAAACCCCAAATTGGGGTTTTATTTTTTTAGCTATTTTACCTGCGGGCGATGGAGGACCGTGATTACACTTATCGCCTATTACATAGGCAGGTACTTTTCCACCTCTCTTCACTCGTACGGAAAAGTCTTTCGATTCCTCCACGCACATGAAGCAATTCATGTGCTATCGCCCAATATTAAAAACAGCTTACGCTGTTTTTAATCTGCGGAGACACTCGTGTTAGAACCTTTCACTGACAAGCCCTGTAACGTTATTTCTAATAATTTTATTATATCAAATTGACGTACCTTGTGCGATCTTATTTTATTCAATAAAATTTAATATTTTTTCTGGAGACGAAACATTATTATCTACAAAATCGTTAATTTTTTGCCAATCCTTAAACAAAAATTTGTTAGGATTTTGAGTTTCGATTTTTAGTGGAATTTCAATATAAGAATCTGCTTGTATTTCTCTAGGGACTATATAGTTACCTTTTTCTATATCCATATCTTTAGTATTTTCTAAAATTGAAGCATCATAATTTTTCAAATCAGCTAATGGTATTCTAATTGTAATTATTGAACCATTTGTTGATCTTGTTTTAATGTAATTCTTTAAATCTTGTATATTATCAGTAAACCAATTTCCTATAATTTCTTTTTTTGAGACTACATTTTCACGTTTTTCATCATATTCAGTATTCGGGGTATCATAACGATATAAAGAAGTATACTCATTATTATGATAGAGTTGTTTTAATTTTTCTTTTCTTTCAAATTTATTATTTAACTGTAGGTTTTCTAATGACATATTAATTATCTAATATCTTGTGCTATCACGACTCTGCGGGCGATGGAGGAATCGAACCCCCGCCAAAAGTTTTGGAGACTTTTGTTCTACCACTAAACTAATCGCCCTTGAATTGCAGTATACTATAAAAATCTATTTTTTCAAAAAGGTTACAATTTCTTTCTCAGCTCTCTTCAAGTCTGTCTTTTTGGTGGGATTTATCCAGATAGTGTCTTTATCTCTCTTAAACCAAGTATTTTGTCTTTTTGCGAAATGCCATATTTGAGAAAACAGTTTTTCTACCATTTCTTCTTTACTGATTTTTCCTTGTAAATAAAAAGCTGAATATCTGTATTCGAGTCCAAAGGATTCCATTTTTTTCCAAGAAACCCCTTCTTTGTGTAGTCTTTCCATTTCTTTTAACATACCCATTTTAATCCTTCTAATGAGCCTTATATAAATTCTTTCTTTTAATTTTTCACTAGGGAAGCCCAGTCCAATTTTTATTATGTTAAAAGAACTTTCGCTGATACATGGTTTAGGAACTTTCCCAAGTATTTTTGCGATTTCAATAGCTCTAATGACTCTCACTCTGTTGTTCTTGTCGATGTTATGAGCTCTCTCCTTGTCGAGTTTTAATAGATATTTAAATAAATAATCCGTTGTCTTTGAATTAAGTTGTTCTCTTAGTTTTTTGTTAGGGGGAACTTCAGGGAATGACGTCCCGTTAATTATAGAGTCTATGTAATATCCTGTACCCCCACAAATTATTGGAATTTTTCCATTGCTTAAAATATCTTTTATTTTTTTACTAGCCAACTTTTGATAGTCACTAACAGAAAAAGTTTTATTTTTTGGCGAAATTATATCAAGTATATAGTGGGGAATACCTCGCATTTCTTTTTTTGTTATTTTCCCAGTGCCTAAATCCATTCCTTTGTACACTTGCCTAGAATCCGCAGAGATAATCTCTCCATTAAACTTCTTAGCTACATCCACGGCAAAATCACTTTTGCCAGTGGCTGTTTGTCCAAGTATTATGATGATTTTTGGTTTCTTTTCCATGTCATTATATATTCGCATAAAAAAGACTTTTTTGCTATAATACAAACATGAAAACACCATTCGTTTTCTTGTCTGGTTTAGTAGTCTTATTGGCAATTATTATTATATACGATAACCCAATAACGGGTAGAGAAAAGGGGCAAATTAAACCTTTTATAGATAAAGAGACAACTATTATAGGGGATTTTGTTGAATTAGATTTTTCACAATCTGATTTTGTGGTTCGCACCGAGAACGGAAAACTTTATCAAATAACAGGAGATAAATTACAAGAAATTATAACCCTTAATAATGTTCAGAGTATTAACAAGATAGAAGTTACAGGAAAGTTATTTAGTCGGAAGGTGACAACCTTTGGTGCTAGAGACTCTGCTGAATTTATGATAGATGCAACCTCATACAAAATTCTTGGTTATAAAAACAATAAAATCGAAGAACCGTTTGTGCCCAAAATAGTTACAGTACAGGGTTCCCTTATTAGATTACAGCACCCTTTTTGTTGTTTTTCTATTAGACTTGAAGACGATGGAGATTATGAGATGGAGGAGTATTTATTAGAGGGTGATAAGATACAAGGAATTCTTCTCTCCCTTGATTCTTTTGATAGTATAGATGAAATAAAAGTTACAGGGTTGTTATCTGAAGAAAAAAGAAGAATTCCTGAGGCTGGTGGTTTTGCTGATTGGAAAACAAAAGTAATTAACGTAACTTCTTTTGAAATTATCAGTTATAAAGAATAAAGTTGGTTTTAGTTTTACAAAATAACAACATTCTTATACAAAAAATACTATAAGAATTTTTATACATTATGTCATTCAAATCATTTATTACGAAAAAAGCACTTCAGATGAAAGGTGTGTCTGCTGATCAAGCTGAAGAAATTGCAAAAAAATTAGAAGAAAATCCAGAAATGGTTGCGAGTATGAAGTCATTAGAAGACAATAAAGAAGTAAAAGCCTTGTTTGATAAAATTACAAAAGAAATTGAAGAAAAGAAAAAAGGCGGACTTGCAGAACAGTACGCAGCGGTTTTAGTTATGGGGAAGTATAAGAATGAAATAATGAAATACAGAGAAGAACTTGAGCCTCTTCTTCGTTTAATGCAGAAATAATTTATCTTTTGTTTATGAAAAATAATTTTAAAAAGAAAATTATAATCGTAAACGACTTGATGCAAAAGAATTATCGGTACGAATTATCTGAACCAGAAGGCAGGAATTTTGACAAGGATTTCAAACCCGATCTAACTCCTAAACAAATGTTAGCGCTGGGTGTTTTTGGTGGAAAGTATATGACAGATTGTAAAAAAGAATTTCCTAAAGAATGGTGGGTAAAAACTAAACTTTGTCATGACTTTCATGACCCAAAACTTAATTATTTTGGAGTGAATGCAAGCCAACCACTTAGCGTATGGAGAAAGAAGGGATGGATTTACAAAGATGATCCAAGGGGTTGGTTCCAGTGGTATTGTAGATATTATATGGGGCGAAGACTAGGCGAAGAAGATAAGAGACAGATAAAAAGATGGAAAGCCATGAGTAGACACGTTGCTCAAGTTGTCAAAAACTGCCAAGTGGGTGATATTTATTGTCGCAGGGTTCAACGTCAGGCTTTGTTACATTGGGCGTATGACAGTAGAAAATTTTAAAAATGATATAATAATTATATTGAAGTGATCGGTTTTGTTTGGTTTTTAAGGTTTATTATAAAAATAATTTATTTAAAAATATGAAAAATTTAAAAAGTTTTAAAGTGTTCTTTATGATAATGTCGTCGGCAGGAGTTTTGTTTTCGGGATATATGAGCGGAGTTAAATTGTTTTCTGATACTTGTGCTTTTGGTGAGACCTGCCCGTTATTTTTGGGTATGCCAGCGTGTTATATTGGGTTTATTTTATTCCTATCACTCTTCTTGATTTCTTTAGCTTTTATATTAAACAAAAAAGATGCAAAAACAATTTCCAAAAAGCTACTCCTTATTTCATTACTAGGGGTTATTTATTCTCTAAATTTTGCTATTCCAGAATTGCCATCGCTTTTCAAAAATGGATTTAGCGCTTATTTACTAGGTTTGCCTACCTGTGTAATGGGAAGCTTATTCTTCATAGCAATCTTTATTGGAGCAATAATTTTTTACAAGAAAGTTAAAATGCAATAATGTCTTTCTCAAAATAAAAACCCACTTAGTGGGTTTTTATTTTCTTTGATTTATATATTTTTACAAAACAATAAGCTATACCAACCAAGGATAATATTATTAAAATTTCTTTATAGTATTTTGTAAATAATTCTTGATTCATGCCAATAAAATATCCCAGACCAGCTAATATGGTAACCCAAATAAACGAACCCAATGTTGTATATACCAAAAAAGAAGTAAAATTCATTTTACAAAAACCAGCAGGAATTGAAATTAATTGTCTAATAACCGGGACTAGTCTACCAATAAAAGTAGCTGATTTAGAATTTTTTAGAAAATATTTTTCTGCTCTCTCCATTTTTTCTCTGTTTATAAAAATAAATTTAGCATACTTATGTTCTGAAAGTTTATAGACAATGGGTCTACCCAAGTAGTAACCAATTACATAGTTAAAGATTGCTCCAATTAAACTTCCAAGGGTTCCGGCTATGATAATAATAAAAATATTCATTTTCCCTAGGCTGGCTAAATAAGCAGCGGGAGGCACTATTATTTCAGAAGGCATAGGAATAAAAGAGCTCTCTATGGTCATTAGAATCATAACGCCTGTGTACCCAAGGCCTTCGGTGATAGATATAAAAAAGTTAAAAAGACTGGTTAACATGATATTAATACTATCTTAACTTATACTTTTAATCAAATAATAATATTGGTGCATTTTTAAACAAATTCTGATAATATAACGATTATGAGTTTATTAATCGGCCCCAGAAGTAAAAATTTAAATCGTTTGCACTTAAATTTTACTACGGGGTAAAAGGTGATATTTATTAAGTTTTTTATCAAATTAGATATTTATTAGATATTTAGTAGACAATTAATGTTATGAGTTTATCAATCGGCATTGTAGGGCTTCCAAATGTTGGGAAAAGCACATTATTTAATGCTTTAACAAAAAAGGGGGTTCCTTCAGAAAATTATCCATTTTGTACAATTGACCCATCCGTAGGGATTGTGGCTGTTCCTGATGATCGTCTTTGGAAATTGTCTGATTTTTCCAAGTCTGCAAAAACTATCCCAGCGGCAATAGAATTCGTAGACATTGCCGGTCTAGTTAAAGGTGCTTCAAAAGGGGAAGGGTTGGGAAATAAGTTTCTCGCAAACATCCGTGAAGTTGATGCTATATTGGAGATGGTAAGAATATTCCCAGTAAAGACAGAGAGGACAAATGAAATAATTCACGTTTATGGAAACGTGGATCCACTTCGAGATATTGAAGTTATAAACTTAGAACTAATTCTTGCTGACTTAGAAACGGTGGTAAAAAGAAGAACTAATTTATCTCATGACTTAAAAAGAGGAGTGAAAGATGCCGTGATAGAGGATAAAGCTCTTGTAAAATTAGAAATTGCTTTTGAAAAAGCTCAAATGGCAAATACTGTTTCTTTTGATGAAAAAGAGATAGAGAAAATAAAAATGTTGAATCTTTTAACAATGAAGCCATTTATCTATGGATTGAATAAAAGAGGTGAAGGTGGAAATTTAGATGAAACTGATCCAGAGACTTTCAAAATGGTGACTGACTATATTAAAAGTACTGGGTCTACTTATGTAATTGTTGATGCAAAAATTGAAGATGAATTAAAAGATTTTGAAGGAGAGGAAAAAGAAATACTTCGAAAAGAAATGGGGGGAGATGATGATGGTATTAATAGCCTTATTAAAGAAGGGTACAATCTCCTTGGACTAGAGACTTATTTTACGACAGGAGAAGATGAGACACGTGCTTGGACTATCAAGAAGGGAAGCACAGCTCCTGTGGCAGGAATGGCTATACATACAGATTTTAGAGATAAATTTATAAGGGCTGAAGTAGTTAATTGGCAAGAATTATTAAACGCTGGAAGTTATGCCGAAGCTCGGGCCAAAGGAAAAATCAGAACAGAAGGTAAAGAATATATCGTTAAGGATGGGGATGTAATAGAATTTAAAATATAACTTTATTTAGTCGTAATAAAATAAACAATCACTTCTCGTTCCGTAGTAAACTTTAAAAGTATTTTGTTTTTTAAAGTTTTACTACTGGGATTGTTAAAGATGGAGACGTAATAGAATTCAAAATCTAATATGAGCAAAGGAGAAGAAGGGGTAATATTTGTATTATTCAAAGACAACAAAATATTACTGCAACAAAGAGATGAAAATTGTAAAAAATTTCCATTCAAATGGTGTATTCCTGGTGGAGGAAGAGAAGAAAATGAAAGTTATGAAAAAACTCTTTTGAGAGAAATTAAAGAAGAGTTTGATATGGATTTGGATATAGAACAGTGTGAATATATAACAGATTATCCAAATAATGAAATTAGAGTGTATTTGTGTAAAATAAACTCAGACCAAATACCAACTTTGAATGAAGGAATGGCAATGAAATGGGTGTCCATTCAAGAAATAAAAAATATGGAATTAGGATTTAATCAAGATAAACTAATTTTATTATTAGAAAGTTATTTAGAAAAAACCAATGATTACTAATTTACAGAAAGTCTATCCGAATCCTTGGATACGGGCAGAAGAAATATTAAAAAAAGATGGGGTAGTAGTTTTACCCACAGATACATTGTATGGCATTATTGGTAGTGCGATGTCGAAAAAGGCTGTTGAAAAAATTTATAATATAAAAGGGAGAGATGAGAATAAACCTTTTATTGTTTTAATAAATTCGTTTGAACAGTTGAAAATTTTTGGAATAAAAATAACAAAAGACCAGGCCAAAATTTTTGGAAAATTTTGGCCTGGTAAGGTGAGCGTTGTTTTGCCGACTCTCTCAAAAAAGTGGGACTATCTTCATCGGGGAGAAAATACTATTGCTTTTAGAATGGTAGGACAAAAGAATAAAAATCTTTTTGATTTAATAGATAAAATCGGCCCTGTGGTTGCTCCTAGTGTAAATAAACAAGGAGAAAAACCAGCAGAGACCATAAAAGAAGCGAAAAATTATTTTGAGAACAATGTTGATTTATATATAAATACGGGTGTAAGAAAATCATTGCCTTCGACGATTGTGAAGTTCGAAAATGATAAGATTGTGATTTTAAGACAAGGACAAACAAAAATAAAAATCTGATTAATCAGATTTTTATTTTTTCTTATCCTCTTTGTTTTTTTTGAGATGATTTAAGTGCTGTTGTTTTAGATCGATTACTTCTTCTATTAGTTTGCCGAGGGTATCTTCTATTCTAGCTAGCATTAGATCATCTTTTTTCTCATCCTCATCTTCTTCTTGGATGTCTTCAACATCCTCTTGGATATCATCAACGTCTTTCTGAATATCATCAACATCTTTTTGAATCTCATCAACATCACCCTGAATCTCATCAACATCTTTTTGAATCTCATCAACGTCCTCTTGAATTTCTCCAACATCTTTTGCAACCAAATGAAGTTTTCTTGCCTGACGATTAACACTCATTTGTATAAAAATAGATAGATAGATGGCCTCGAGGGAAACTATAGTGGTAAGTACCAAAAGAATATCATCAAGGTCTATTCCGTAGAAATACAAAGCAAAAGCAAATATAAAAAGTGCTGTATGTACTAAAAGCGAGTTGGTAGATCCAACCCATCTTGTTGCTTTAGTCGATATTTTTTCTATGGTGTCCCCAGATTTTCTTCTTAATTCCTCCATAACTTATTTTATTATATACCATATTTCTGCTATAATACAAGAATTCAAGGTTAATTATTTTATTAGAGGTAAAATTACTTATAAAACATGAAGGAATATAATCATTTAGAAATTGAAAAGAAGTGGCAGAAGAATTGGGAGAAAAAAGATGTCTATAAGACATTGAATAATACGAATGACAAAAAGATGTATGTTCTGGACATGTTTCCATATCCGTCAGGTGCAGGTCTTCATGTGGGCCACCCAAGAGGGTATATAGGGAGTGATGTTTATGCCAGGATGAAAAGGATGGAAGGATTTAATGTGCTTCATCCTATGGGTTATGATGCTTTTGGTTTGCCAGCAGAGCAATATGCCCTTGAACATAAAATCCACCCCAGGAAGGCTGTAGAAGAAAATGTAAAAACATTTGAAAAACAACTTTCCATGATCGGTCTTTCTTATGATTGGAGTAGAAAAATAAATACTACTGATCCTAAATACTACAAGTGGACGCAATGGATATTCTTGCAACTTTATAATGCTTGGTTTGATAATAATTCTGGAAAAGCGAGAAAAATAAAAGAATTAGAAGAAATATTTAGTAAAGAGGGTAATACAAACGTTGATGCGGTTTGCACTTCTCCGATTTCTTCTTTTACTGAAAAAGATTGGAATAATTATTCTCTAAAAGAAAAACAAGATATCTTAATGAAATATCGTTTGGCCTATGAAGGATACAGTGAGGTAAACTGGTGTCCGTTTCTAGGAACAGTTTTAGCTAACGACGAAATTGTTAACGATGAAAAAGGAAATCTTGTTTCAGAGAGAGGAAATCATCCTGTCGAGAAGAAACCAATGCGTCAGTGGTTTATGAGGATCACTGCTTATGCTGATAGGCTTTTAGAAAATCTAGAAGACTTAGATTGGAGTGACCACATAAAAGAAATTCAAAAAAACTGGATTGGTCGTTCAGAGGGAGCAGAGATTGATTTTAAAATAAAAAATAGCAATCAAATTATAAAGGTTTTTACCACTAGAGCAGATACGTTATTTGGTGTGACTTATGTTGTACTAGCTCCAGAGCATGGTTTGGTTCAAGAACTTAAAGAAAATATTTCTAATTGGCAAGATGTAAGAAATTATATTGATAGTTTAAAGAGTAAGTCTGAAGAAGATCGAACCTCAACGGATAAAGAAAAGACAGGGGTAGAATTAAAAGGAATAAAAGCTATTAATCCAGCAAATAATGAAGAGGTGTCAGTTTGGGTTGCTGATTATGTTCTCGCTACTTATGGTACAGGTATGGTTATGGCAGTACCAGCACATGATGATAGAGATTGGGCTTTTGCAAAAAAATATAATTTGCCAATAAAAACAGTTATCGAATATCCAAAAGACTTCCCAAAGAATCAACCCTATACTGACTATGGCGTTGTAATTAATTCCGAAGGAATTCCATCAGCTAATGGTCTTTTGAGTCAAGATGCGATGGAAGAAATAGTAGAAGAATTAGAATACAGAGGACAAGCTAAAGAAGTTATAAAATATAGAATGAGAGATGCGGTTTTTGCTCGTCAAAGATATTGGGGAGAACCGATTCCTTTGAAGCACAATCCAGATGGAACCATTACAGAAGTAAAAGAGAAAAATTTACCGCTAAAACTTCCAAAAGTTAAATCTTACTCTATATCAGGAACAGGGGAATCTCCGCTTTCTCTTGTTAAATCTTGGACTAAAAAAGGATACGAAACGAATACGATGCCTGGATGGGCTGGGTCTTCTTGGTACTTCCTTCGATATATGGATCCAAAGAATAATAAAGAATTTGCATCCAGAAAAGCTACGGATTATTGGAATCAAGTAGATATGTATGTTGGCGGACAGGAACATGCCACAGGACACTTATTGTATTCTCGTTTTTGGACTAACTTCTTATATGATATTGGGTATATTCCTTTCAAAGAACCTTTTAAGAAGATGAAAAATCAAGGAATGATTCTAGGGTCTGATAGTAGAAAAATGAGTAAAAGATGGGGGAATGTTGTCAATCCAGATGATATGGTAAAAAATTACGGAGCAGATACTTTAAGAGTTTATGAAATGTTCATGGGGCCTTTTGATCAGATGCTTCCTTGGTCTACAGAAAGTATAATTGGTTCACGTCGTTTTCTTGAAAGGGTTTGGAGAGCAGGAGAGAGGGCTTTAGAAGACAAAAGTAAAGAAAAGAAAACAGAAGAATCATTAGAAAAATTACTTCACAAAACAATAAAGAAGGTAACAGAAGATATTGAAGGTTTTAACTTCAATACAGCAATTTCCTCAATGATGATACTTGTAAATGAAATTGAAAAAGCAGAAATTTCAGTATCAGACTTTAAGTTATTTTTGCTAATTTTGTCTCCGTTTGCTCCACATATTACGGAAGAAATCTGGACAAGTTTAGGAGAAAAAGGATCAATTACAAAAAGTTCTTGGCCTAAATGGGACGAAGAAAAAATAATTGATAAAAATATAAAACTTATGGTTCAGGTAAATGGTAAAGTCAGATCAGAAATTATTGTTTCGAAAGATGATGATGAAGAAACAGTAAAAAAAATATCTCTAAGTGATGAAAATACTAAAAAATGGATAGAAGGGAAAGAAATTAAAAGAGTTGTTTACGTAAAGGGGCGACTAATAAATATAGTAGTTTAAAGTATGATGAACAAAATAGCAAAAATAATTGGTAAAGAATTTCATGGTTTGAATGAAGCTGCTTTGCTCTTGGGAGGATTTACTCTTCTTTCTCAAATACTTGGTCTTATTAGGGATAGGTCATTGGCTTATATAGTTGGAGCTGGTCCTGTTCTTGACGTTTACTATGCTGCATTTAGAATACCGGACTTTTTGTATATATCAATAGCATCTCTAGCTTCAATTACTGTTTTGATGCCATTTTTAATGAACAAGATTACAGAGGGTGAAGAAAATAAACAAAAAGCCAGAAATTTTCTGAATAATGTTTTTAGTGCCTATGCTTATTTTATGTTTTTGGCGAGTGTGCTGATAGCAATACTCATGCCAGAAATAGTTAAGTATATTGCCCCTGGTTTTACCGAAAGTCAAACCCATATGCTCATAACGACTAGCCGTATAATGTTACTTTCTCCTATTTTTATAGGCCTTTCTAACTTGATAGGAACTGTCACCCAACTATTTAAAAATTTCCTAGTTTTTTCTCTTTCTCCTATATTTTACAATTTAGGAATTTTATTTGGTATATATTTTATTTTTCCAAGTCTTGGTGTGTATGGTCTTGCTGTAGGGGTTATCATTGGAGCTATATTCCATTTTTTGATTCAAGTTCCTGTAGTCATAAAACATGGCTTTTTCCCAAGGTTTGTTTCTAAAATAAATTGGAAAGAAATATGGGAAGTAGTTAAAATATCTGCACCTCGAACCTTGACTTTGTCATGCAATAGCTTAGCTTTTATTTTTCTAATTTCGATGGCTTCTACTCTCAAACCAGGGTCTATTTCTCTCTTTACTTTTGCTTACAACCTACAGTCTGTTCCAGTCGGAATAATAGGAATATCTTACTCTGTTGCAGCTTTTCCAGTCTTGGTCAAATGTTTTTCAACAAAAGATATAAATACTTTTGTTGAACATATTATAGAGGCAATTAAACAAGTTATTTTTTGGTCTTTGCCAATAATGTCTTTGTTTATTGTTCTTAGAGCACAAATAGTTAGAGTAATACTTGGTTCAAATTCATTTTCTTGGTCTGATACAAGATTAACTGCGGCCTCTGTCGCTTTGTTTGTAATTTCTCTAGTTTTCCAAGGTCTTGTATTGCTTTTTGTTAGAGGTTACTATGCTTCAGGAAATACAAAGAAGCCTCTTTTTGTGAATGTTTTTTCTTCGGTAATGGTAATTGTTTTAGCTAAGGTGTTTATTTTTATATTTTCATCCTACCCACAAACGCTTCTGTGGTTAGAAAATATATTTAGGGTGAGTGGTGTTTCAGGGACGATCATGTTATCGCTACCTTTAGCTTTTGCTCTAGGGTCAATTATCAATTTCTTCTTGCTTTGGATACTGTTTGCTAAAGATTTTCCTTTGAGTAAAAACTTTCACATTGTAAAAACATTTTTGCAAAGCTTGTTAGGTGCGATTACTATGGGTCTAGTATCATATTTATTCCTAGGAATTTTTGATGACATCTTTAACATTAATACTGGAGTAGGAATTTTCTTACAAGGTTTTCTTTCGGGGGTTATAGGTATTGCTTCAGGAATAATTATTTTAATTCTTATAAAAAACAAACAACTTCTAGATATTATCAAGGCTTTGAAAAATAAATTCTGGAAAAAGACAGTGGTGGCTCCAGAGCAAGCTGATCTATAAAAATTATCAAAACCTTTGATTTTACGGTCTTTTTTGATAGTATAGGTTTATGTCTTTTAATGACAACAACATAAGAAATTTCTCAATTATAGCCCATATAGACCACGGCAAAAGCACTTTGGCTGACAGAATGCTGGAGATTACAGGAACGATAGAAAAGAGAAAGATGAAGGATCAGGTGCTTGACTCTATGGATCTTGAACGTGAAAGGGGAATTACAATCAAAATGCAACCAGTAAGAATGGAATATCCTTTTGCTGGAGAAGATTACGTTTTAAATCTAATTGATACACCTGGTCATATAGACTTTTCATATGAGGTCTCTAGGGCACTAAAAGCTGTTGAGGGCTCTATTCTTCTCGTGGATGCCACTCAAGGTGTACAAGCACAAACCTTAACCACATTACAAATGGCCAGAGACTTAGGCCTAGTGATTATTCCTGTTTTATCAAAAATAGATTCGCCATTAGCAAAAGTAGATGAAGTAAAAATGGAAGTTGCAGTTCTTCTCGACATAGACCCAGATTCTGTTTTAACTGTTTCAGGAAAAACCGGAGAAGGAGTAAAAGAATTATTAGAGGAAATAATTAAAAGGGTACCATCTCCTAAAATAAAAGAGATTCCCATGGAAGGTCAAAATACAGGACAAGCCTTAGTCTTTGATTTTAAATATGATAATCACAGAGGTGTAATTGTCTATGTACGGGTTATGGAAGGATCTTTTAAAAAAGGAGAATCTTTATTTTTTGCAGTATCTAAAGAAAAATTTATCTCTTTGGAAGTTGGAGTATTTAATCCAGAAGAGGAGGTTAAATCAGAATTAAGTAGCGGAGAAATTGGTTATATAGTAACAGGAATTAAAAAACCAGGTATTGCTTCAGTGGGGGATACAATAACTTTCTTAAAGAAACCTATGCCTGCACTTTCTGGATATCAAAACCCAAGACCGGTGGTATGGGCTTCAGTCTACCCTGAAAGCCAAGATGATTTTCCAACATTAAAACAGGCCTTAGGAAGACTTAAATTATCTGATTCATCTTTTTCTTACGAAGAAGAAACTTCTGGAGCACTAGGAAGGGGTTTCCGTTGTGGATTTTTGGGGATGTTACACCTAGAAATAATTTCAGAAAGATTGAACAGGGAATTTAACCTAGATTTGATAATCACTATGCCTTCTATCACTTACAAAGCCGTTATGAAGAATGGTAAAGATTTGATTATTTATTCTCCGCATTTATTTCCTAACGATGGTGATGCAAAGGAAATATTTGAACCATGGGTTAACGTTAAAATCATAACCCCAACTGGTTACATGGGGACACTAATGCCTTTCCTTTATGATCATGAGGCTATCGTAAAAGAAACTGATAACTTTGGAGATAATAGATCTTCTATTGATTTAGAAATGCCTCTACGTGAATTGATGAGAAACTTTTTTGATGATATGAAAAGTATTACTTCTGGTTATTCTTCTATTTCGTACGAATTGGGAGAATACAAACCCGCTGATGTTATTAGAATGGATATCGTTGTGGCAGATGAAGTGATGCCCGCTTTTAGTAGAATAATTTCTCGAAGAAGAGTAAACGAAGAAGCTAAAACACAAGTAGAAAAACTTAAAGATGTTATTCCTAGACAACAATTTGCTTTTAAAATACAAGCAAGAGCCTTAGGGAGAATAATTTCTTCTGAATCAGTTTCGGCTTTCAGAAAAGACGTCTTAATGCACGGTAGTAAGGTTGTCGGAGGTGGAGATGTAACTAGAAAATTAAAATTATTAGAAAAACAAAAGAGAGGGAAGAAAAAGATGCAGGCACGAGCAAAAATAAACATCTCTCATGATGTTTTCCTAAAAATGATTAGAGGTAGTAATGATTAAAACTTAAGTTTAAAATAAACCTGGAGCGTACAAAAGAATCATACTGATGATTACTAGCACAGCTATAATACCGAATCCTTTTTCTATTTTCTTTTTATTCTTTGGACTGAAAAACATGATATAATAATAGCATCATTTATGGTTAAATTCAAGAAAACAAATAATTATAAGTTTTGGCATTCACCACTTGCACTGTTCATTCTGTTTGCTGCGGTAGTATTTTTTAGTTACAATATAGTCGATTTAACTAAGAAGGCAAAAGAAACAAGTGAAAAAAAATCTTTAATTTTAGATGAGATTAAGTATCTTCAAAATAAATCTGACACCTTAAATAAAGAAATAACAGTACTGGAGACTGATTTTGGTAAAGAAGAAGAATTAAGAGAAAAACTGCCTTATACCAGAGAAGGAGAAAAAATGGTAGTTATTGTCGAAGAGGAAGAGAATGAAAAACCAATAGCTACAGAGGAGGTAAGTAGTTTTGATCGCTTTTGGTCAATTTTCAAAAGAGAATAAAATTATTTTGCGGGATTAGTTTAGTGGCAAAATGAGTGCTTCCCAAGCATTAGACACGGGTTCGATTCCCGTATTCCGCACATTATAATAATCCTTGACGGTTATGTTATAATATAAAAGTAAGATTATCAGTTAAAATAAAAAAAGAACACTATGAAAAAAGTAACAATATACAGCACACCAACATGTCATTTTTGTCACATGGCAAAAGATTTTTTAACATCTAAAGGTATTCCTTTTGAGGATTTTAACGTATCTACTGATTTAGAAAAAAGAAAAGAAATGATGGATAGAAGTGGACAGATGGGGGTGCCAGTGATTTTTATCGATGACCAAATGGTGGTTGGTTTTGATAAAGATAAAATCGTTAGCCTTCTAGGTATTACAGAGTAGTATTTTTTAAAAAAATAAAGTATTATAAAAACATCTCTTAATAAGAGATGTTTTTATAATAACTGTTAAATATGCCCCTGTAGTTCAATGGACCCCGAAGGAAAGCAAAAGGGTTATACCGTGGCTTTGCTTCCTACGGGGCAGGTACAACAGTCCCGCTGTGCCCCGTAGTATGTCTCTGTAGTTAAATGGATATAACAACTCCGTCCTAAGGAGTAGTTGCAGGTTCGATTCCT
>Ga0116171_10000804_pt1 | contig 32575 bp, 28 predicted proteins | sample AD_JPNHW2_MetaG_FD_89798 | JGI IMG/M metagenome (GOLD analysis project Ga0116171, IMG submission 89798) | Active sludge microbial communities of municipal wastewater-treating anaerobic digesters from Japan - AD_JPNHW2_MetaG | ecosystem: Engineered > Bioreactor > Anaerobic > Digestate | place... | reverse complement strand
GCGGCTTGGTGGTGAAGAACGGCTCGAAGATGTGCAGCTTGACCTCGGGGGTCATCCCGCAGCCACTGTCCGCCACCTCCAGCCACGACCAGTCACTCTCGGATCGCCCGGTGGCGAGACGAAGGGTGCCACCCCCGGGCATCGCATCGATCGCGTTCACCACCAGGTTCATCAGCACCTGCTCGAGCTGGCCACGATCGATCTGGACGAGCACGGGTTGAGGTGCGAGCTGCATGGTGAAGTCGACGTTCTCGCAGGTGAGGCGGCGCAGCAGGACGCTGAAGTGCTGCAGGGCCTCGTTGAGGTCCAGGCACTCCGGCCTGGCCGCGCTGCGTCGGGCGAAGAGCAGGAGCTGACGTGTGACGGCGGCGCCGCGCTGGACGTTCGCCACGACCTCGTCGAGCTCGCCGCCGATCGCCGGCGCGCGGCGCTGCAGCGACTGGATGGCGCCGAGAATGGCCTGCAGGAGGTTGTTGATGTCGTGAGCCACGCCTCCAGCCAGCCGGCCGACGGCCTCGAGCTTCTGGGACTGCAGGAGCTGGTCCTCGAGGCGGCGGCGCTCGGTGATGTCGATGAGGACGCCGCGAACCCCGACGATGGCGCCACCCTCTACCGTCGGAACCGTGGACAGCCTCACGTGGAGCGCCTTCCCGTCTCGCGTGCGCACGCCAAGCGTCACGGATTGACGCGATCCCGAGCGCGTCCGCAACAGGCAGCTCCGCAGCGTGGCCCCGTCGCTCTCCTGGACAAGCACCGCGAGGGTGTTGCCCACCAGTTCATTGGGGCTGAAGCCGGTGAGTCGCTCGATCACCGGGCTGATGTGGGTGACCCTCCCATCTGTGTCCAGTGAGAAGATGACTTCGTCGAGATCCTCGGCGAGGGTACGGTACCTCCGCTCGCTCGCCTCCAGCTCCCGTTCGACCTTCTCGCGCACAGCGATCTCGTGCCGCAGCAGCTCGTTGGCTGCCTCCAGGTCGGCGGTGCGCTGCCGCACCCGCTCCTCAAGGTCAGCATGCGCCCGGCGCAGCTCCTCCTCCGCCGCCTTGCGCTCGGTCAGGTCTTCGCAGATGGTGACCCGTCCGATGAGCCGGCCATCACCATCCCGGATGCAGTCCGAGGTGAGCTGCACCGGGAATACGGCGCCGTCAGACCGCCGATTCACGCTTTCCCGCGAGAAGTGCTGCCAGCCCTCCGGCTCCTCCTCAGGCCACGCGTGCCACGCCTCGCGGGGCGCCAGGACCCTGCCTTCAAGACCGCACAGCTCCGCCGGCTCAACCCCAAAGAGCTGGGCCTGCGCCGGGTTGGCGTAGATGATGCGACCTGCCGGATCCGTGATCGTCACACCGAGGCGCATGGTCTCGACGGCCTTGTGGCTGCGTCTGGCATCCTCCTCGAGATGGCGCAGCCTGGTGAGGTCCGTCAGCACCAGCATGAGGCTGGCCGCGCCGTCGTACTGGACGAAGCGCGCCGCCACGGAGACCCAGCGCCGTTGGCCATCGGGGCGGACGATCTCGTACTCGGGCAGCTTTCCCAGGGAGCTCGTCGTCGCGGCTGAATCGCGACCCAGCACCGCAATCCCAAACCCGGACCCGCCGGCGCGGAACAGGTCGTCCATGACCCGCCCCTCGATCTCGTCGAGGGACGTGCCGAAGAGCTTCTCGAACGCGGAGTTGGCGAGCCGCACGCGGCCGCCCGACAGGACGACCACGGCATGAGGCAGCATCTCGATCAGGCTGGTGTCGAGGCTCGACTGACTCCCGGTCCTCGTCCCCATGGCGGGCTCCCCTGCAGCCATGGTAGGGAGCTGCTTCGTACGGGTCAACATGGGTCGGGGGCTCGGACTCCGCGACGGTCACCCGCGTCAGGTCGGGACAAGCACGATGTGACAACTGCTCAGGCCGTGTCGCCTCGCCAGCCGTTCCGGAGGGAGCGGGTCAGCTCTTCTTGAGCTCGCCGATGAACCCGTTCGCCTCGGCGATGGCCGCCTGCATGTCGGCGACGAGCCTGTCGACGTCGGACTCCAGCGAGGCTGCGGTGCTCTCGAGCGAACCCAGGGCGCGGGCATTGAGGTTGTGCTTGAGAAACAGTACCTGGTCGTTGAGGACGGCCAGAACAGGATCCATGCGGGCCGCGGCCTTGTCCATCGCCACGACGAGGCGGTGGTAGCGTCGCCGCGTGTCGTTGAGCTCGCGCTGGCTCGAGCGCCTCAAACTGGCGTCGGAGTACTGAGCGAGCTCCCCTTCCCACTCCTTGAACAGTGCCTCGGCCACGTCCTTGACGGCTCCGATGCGGTCCCGCACCTCCCTGGCTCGGGCCGCGCTGTCGTCGGCGGTGTCCCTCATCGAGCCATACATCTTCTCGAGCTCGCCACCCTTGTAGCCAACCAGTGCGGAGAATTCTTCGAGCGCATCCTTGAACTGGGTTTGAGCCTGGACCTGGGCGTCACGCGCCGCCTCGACCCGGTCGACGAGGATCCCGCGCTTCTCGATGCCGACCTTCTCAAGCGCCGCGTAGTAGACCGAGCTGCAGCCGGCCAGCACCACGACTGCAATCACGAATGCGGCACGAAAACCGCCATGACTCTTCATCCTTCGTGTCCTCCAACCGAGCCCTGGATAGGCCTACCCCCGGCGCCTCGGCGTTGCCGGGGTGTTAACCAACTCCAGCAAGGCGCTCTGCGGCACTCCGTTACTCGAGCCTCGGTCCACCCGCGCCCGCCAGTAGCCCCCGGGAGGCTACGCCTTCAGGACGATGACGTTCACGCCGTCCTCGGTGCCGAGGTCGAACGTCGTGTCGTTCAGGCGCTTGACCACGCCCACCGTCTCGCTCACCTGGGCCTTGGGGGGCGCCAGGCTGATCACCAGCCCGTTGCCCGCCTGGTCCGAGATCACCAGGGCGCCGGCATGGGGACGGGTGATCTGGAGACCGTCGGACGGTGAAACGACGCTGATCTCCGTGCCCAGGTAGTGCAGCTTCACCGTGGCCGGATCGGAGGTCGCGCTGACCACGGCGTCGGCTGCACTCGCAGCGCCTTGCTTGGCCGCCCGTGCCAGGTCCGAGGCCGTCTGCTTGGCCTTGGCCGTCAGGTTCTTCACTGTCTCGCTTTCGGTGACGCCCCTGAGGGCCGCGGTTGCCTTGTTGATCTGCTCTTTCCAGTCCATGGTGCGGTCGCTCCTTTCAAGGTGAGATGTTCGGATAGAGAATGTGGGATGGAACTTCGGGGACGCTGCCTGGTCGGTCGGGCCTTCTGCACGACCCAACGCCACCAGCCTGCATCGAGGTCTCGCTGAAGCCTGGAGGACCTCCTCCCGAGGCGATGACCGGTTCGACGCTTGCTTCCTTACCCGTGGTGTCCTGCCGCTTCTGCCGCCTCCGCCTCGGCCTTGGTCGTGTGCACCGCGCCGTCAGGGTGTTTCGGCGGCGAGTCGATGGTGTAGAGCTTGAGCTTCCTCCTCTTCGAGGCGTTGATCCCGATGTGGGCCGTCCCGGCCGGCACCATGACGACGTCCCCTTCGTGCACAAGGTGCTCCTAGGTCTCATTGAAGACGAACCCGGCCTCTCCATGCTCGATACGGAAGAACTGGCCAACCTGCCTGTGCACCTCGTCGCCGCTGTCCTCGCCAGGCTGCCGACACATCACCAGGAGCCGGGCGTGCTTGCCGGTGAGCACCACCTGTTTGGAAGAGGTGCTCTCGAGAACCTGCTTCTCGAGTAGTCCGGCGTATCCGGTCATCACTTTGTCTCCTCCGACACCAAGACTAGCACTTGCCACCCGGCCATGCAGGGACCTCCCGACGAGCCGAGTGCGCAGGTCGGCGCCATGTGATGGTGCGCTACAATGAACCGATTGGACAGTCTTGTCCTCATGGAGGAAACACCGATGGGACTGCTCGACGGCTTGATCGGTAACGTGTTGGAATCCCTGCAGACTGGCGGGGCGCAAGACCAGATCGGCCAGCAGCACGCCGATGTGACAACTGGCCTTCTGGAGATGCTGACCGGGGGACAGGGCGGCGGCCTCGGGGGCCTCGTGCGGTCCTTCGAGCAGGCCGGCGTCGGCAGTCTGATCCAGGGCTGGATCAGCACCGGGCCCAACCCTCCCGGCACGGCCCAACAGATCCAACAGGGTCTCGGCCATGCGAACCTCCAGAGCCTGGCGCAGAAAACGGGCCTGAGCATCTCGGCATTGCTGCCATTGCTCGTCCAGGTGCTCCCGATGCTCATCGACAAGATGACCCCCGAGGGGCGGATTCCCGAGCCGACCGCGGGGGACCAGGGTGGTCTTGGGGGCCTTCTCGGCGGCATCCTCGGCGGCTAGGAAGTCGCCGGCCCTCACTCTGGATGTGCCCGCCAGCATCGACCTCGTCTCCTCGTCACGAGAGTCCATGCGGAGTTCGGGCTAGTCCTTGACATCCGGCGGGCCGAACGGCAGGGTCGGGTGGTAGGTTCGGAGGGCCTCCATGACTTGGAGGATGGCGGCATTGGAGCCCGAGTCGCGATTGATGTCCTCGAACCGGTAGGAAGCCCCCTTGACGATCTGGAAGCTCAACCGGTGGCAGAAACCTTCCGGTGTGCGAGCCTGGCAGGTCAACCACAACTTCTCGAGGCCGTTGAGCTGGAAGTCAAAGTTCCTCCTGGGATCGGCACCGTCCACCCAGGACAAGGTGTCTCCCTTCAGGAGCAGTCGACCTGGGCGATCTTTCAGGAGAAACGTCGCCCGCTGCAGCACGAGCCCATCGAAGACCAGCTCCCCGGGTACGGCCGCCGCCGCAGGTCCTGCGAGCGACGGAGCCTCGGCCCGGAGCGCGGCCGTGACGCCGCCCGGCTTGGCCGTGGCCATCAGCGCGCCGATAATCGACTCCCAAACCCCGTTGTTCTTCAGGTAGATGAGGTCGTTGATCGTGAGGTTGTACGCCTGGCCGGACTGCTTGATCTGGTTGGCCACAATCGGCTCGGAGAGTCCCGACTTCGTCAGCCGGACGACATCCCCAAGCCGTGCGTCGTCGGGTGACACTGGTGCCGGCGTCGGAGCCGGAGCGGGGAGCCGCGCCTGCACGGCGAGGACCACCGCCTCGGGGACCCCGGCCGAGCGCAAAGTCGCGAGATCGGCAGCCGACATCGCGATGGTGCTCGCGGGGTTGTTGATCATGGCCACGATCCCGTCGGCCGGCGCTCCGGCCTTGAACATCGTCAAGATCGAGCCGACCGTCAGCTCCTCGGCGCCAGCTACCACGGTGGCCAGCAAGATGCATGCGAGAAAGACCTTCCGCATTTGACTCCTCCATGAGCTGTCGAGAACTGTACCACCTTCCCGGCCATTCCAAGATCCTGGAGGGTTGGGGCTCGGGGCCATTCGACCGCGCCGCTGACACCGCCGCGTGCCACCCCGTCACGCTCACCGCAAGATCCGTCCTGCCTTCGGCGGAGTGCCGACTCCAGTCTCGCCTCGAGGTCACTCCCCGCAGTCGGCAGACGGAGATAGAATGGGGTCAGACGGACAAGGAGATGAACATCATGGGAAAATCTCTCGTCGTCTCGATCGCCTTCGCCGTGGTGCTGGTGGCCGCACCGCTTCCGGCCCAGGACGACTGGTCCTTCGAGCCGTTCTCGCCCAACCAGCTCGACAACCTGCTCGCGCCGATCGCACTCTACCCTGACCCGCTCCTCGCCCAGGTCCTCGTGGCCGCGACCTTCCCGGTTCAGGTCGACGAGGCGGACCGCTTCGTTCGCGCCGACCTCGACCCCGACGACCTCGACGGCCAGTCGTGGGACGTCAGTGTGAGGGCGGTCGGTCACTACCCAGCGGTCTTGCAAATGATGGCCGACAAGCTGGACTGGACGACCTCTCTCGGTCAAGCCTACGTGAGCCAGTCGACCGACGTGATGGCTTCGGTGCAGCGCCTTCGTGCGCGGGCTCGGGCGGCCGGCAACCTCGTCACGACGGCTGAGATGCAAGTCGTGGACTCCGACGGCTTCATCGAGCTATGGCCGGCTCAGCCACAGTATCTTTTCGTGCCGATGTACGATCCCGCGGTCGTCTTCTACTCCCGTGTGCCGTCGTTCTTCGGCGCCCGCTTTCTCATCGGGGCGTGGCTCAATTATGACTGTGACTGGCACGCGCACCGCGTCTACTACCATGGCTGGGAGCACGATCGGGGTTGGAGGGAGCGCAGCCGGCCCTACATTCACGTCAACACCCACTACATCAACAACAGTTTCTTCAACGTCTTCATCAATCGAGAGATCATTCGCAGGCGGGTGAACCACCGGGAGCTGGACCGCTACGACGACGCGCACCGCGGGACCAACTTCGACAACTTCCACGGCCGCCGTCAGAACACTCCACCGCCCTACCGTGAGCCGGTCCGCAACAAGATCATCGTGCGCAACTTCGACACCAACGACCCGAGGCTCGACGAGTTTCGCGGCCGTATCAGGCAGCCGGGCCCGCCCGTGCAGATCCCTGATGCGCCGGCGTTCGACCCCGGTCAAGGCGGCTTCGATCCGCACTCGGCGAGCCGCCGCGGGCAGGTCAGCCGGGCCCATGTGCAGCCGCCGCGACCGTCTCCCCCACCGCAGCCGCCGGCCCGGCATGTCGAAAGGAGACGCCCATGATCCGCGCGACCGAGTCGAAGAGGATCCAGCCGCACGGACAGGACCGGAGCCAGGAGGTGGACGGACGGATGCATCTGGACCTGGGCCGGCGACCTGCTCCCCCGGCGAAGCGCGGCGCGACGACCACCCTCACATCGGTTCTCCTGGCCTGCTGGCTTCTCACCGGCCCGGCAACGGCCGCATCGGTGAAGACGCCGAAGCAACGACTCTTCGCCACTCCCGAGGCTGCCGTCCAGGCGCTGGTCGAGGCCACAAAGGCTGCGGATCAGAACGAGATGTCCGCGATCTACGGACCTGAGCGCGACAGACTTCTTTCCGGCGACGCCGTCCTCGACGCCAACTCGCTCAAGCGGTTTGCCGAGCACCTGGGGACGGCCGCGATCCTGAACAAGGTCGATGACACGAGGTACACCCTCCTGGTCGGCGAGAATCACTGGCCGTCGCCGATCCCGATCGTCAAGGAAGGTCGGAAGTGGCGCTTCGACACCGCCGCCGGCCTCGACGAAATCCTCAATCGAAAGATCGGCCAGAATGAGCTCTCCGCAATCATGGCGTGTCGTGCCTATGTCCTTGCGCAGTGGGAGTACTTCACCGAGGCACGCAACACCTCCCGCGACGGCCTGGCCGTCTATGCGCAGCACCTCATCAGCACTCCCGGGGAACGTGACGGACTGTACTGGGATGCACCTGAGGACGGCAAGCCAAGCCCTCTTGGCAGCCTGGTCGCTGCCGCCAGGGAGGAAGGGTACAGCCTGGGCCTGGCCAAGAGCGCCGGGGCGCCGAAGCGCTCGCCCTTCCACGGCTACTTCTTCAGGATTCTCAAGGCTCAGGGACCGCATGCGCCAGGCGGGAAATTCGACTTCGTGATCAACGGCAACATGATCGCCGGCTATGCCCTGATCGCCTATCCCGACAGATGGGGCAGCTCGGGAGTCATGACGTTCATCGTCAATCAGCAGGGGCGTGTCTACGAGAAGGACCTCGGTCCCGAGACCGCCGACCTCGCCCAGGCCGTCGTGGAATACGATCCCGACCCGACCTGGAAACTGGTCGTCGAGGAGCCGTAGGCGGGCAACGAGCAACATCAGGGCCGCGATCCGGCCTCCGCCGAAACCGAATGGTCCGTCAATCTGGATGGCCTCAAGAACGCCTCTGGCCGATCAACGGCAAGTAGCTCACTGTCAGCATGATAGGGTCAGCCGAATGTGGATGGAACTGTGGATGGATACTACTCGGGCCACCCGATAGGTGGCCCGTCAGTTGTTGACCAAATTGGCGGGGTGGACGAGACTCGAACTCGCGACCTCCGGCGTGACAGGCCGGCGTTCTAACCAACTGAACTACCACCCCGCGCGAAACAGGCAGCTCGGGCAGATGGTGGGAGGTGAGGGATTTGAACCCACGACTCCCTGCGTGTAAGGCAGGTGCTCTGCCGCTGAGCTAACCTCCCACGGACGGAAACCGCCCGGGGAGCGCGATCTTAGAGCCGGCTGCCAGGACTGTCAAGCGGGCTGGCGCGCTGGACCAGACGCCTCTGCCGCGGCATGATGCGGTATGTCTGAGGATCGCTGGGAGGGACCATGCGGAGACGTCGAGCGAGCATTGCGGGCGCGGTCCTGATTCTGGTGACTGGACGATTCGCAGCCGCCCAGACTCCGACTCCGCCGGACCCGAGCGGGGTCTGGCGAAGCTCGATCGGTGAGCTGTCGCTGCTACTGGCCGGCGACGCACTGTCGTTCTCCTACTCGGCGGTGTTCGGCGCGACCGCCCACATCTGCGACGGCGCGGGGGTGGCGGGTCTGGTCACCGGCAACCGGTACGAGCACGTCGACGAGCAGGGCACGATCGCCATCCTCCTGCGCGACGGCGAGGTCCGCCTGGAGACGGTGACCGGGGTCCCCTCGTTCTGCGGCGCCAATTGGCCTGGGGACACGCTGGTGCGTGAAGGTTCCCCAACCCTCCGGAGCTGCCGGGTGAAGGTGGCCCGCAGCCGATTTCACATCGTGGGGACCATCCCGCCCGAGCCCCGCAAGGGGTACGTCGTGTCGGGCGACCGGGTCGAGGTGGTGCCGCTGCAAGACCAGGGAAATGAGGGGTGGGTGCTGGGCCGCTTCAGGGGGGCGCGGGGCGCAACCGTGGGGCTGCTCCGCGCGTCCGATCTCGACTGCGCGCCCGCCCCGCCTACCCGCTGAGGCCGGGAGCGGCGGCGTGGTCGTGCCCGCCGAGGTGAGGTGCCAGCAACCAGAGCGTCGTCGCCAGAAGCGGGCCGAGCGCGCCAATCCCCAGCCACAGCGCCGTGCCACCCCAGTGCTGGTACACGGCCATGCCGGTCAGGGGTGCAACCACGAACGCCAGGGAGAACGCCAGCGTGAAGGCACCCATGGTTCGGCCGCTCTCCCCTGGCCCACCCTGGGACGCGGCCACGGCGTTGATCTGCGGCATCGCCAACATCTCGCCGATGGTCCACACGAGCACGGTGACCGCCGCCCACAGGGCACCGCGGCCCACCGCCATGAGGGCGAAGCCGAGACACACCAGCAGGCTCCCCACCGCCGCGACCCGCAGCGGCGGGTGCCGCTCGAGGCGGTGCACGAGCAACATCTCGACGCTGACGATGAGGACACCGTTGATGCCGAGCAGGAGGCCGATGCGGCTCTCGGCCAGCCCCCAGGCATGGCGCCAGTACAGCGGCAGGGTGGCGAAGATCTGGAAAAACACCATGCCGAGCGCGAAGACGGCGGCCAGGAAGGCCGCGAACGCTGGCCGGCGCCAGGAAGCCGGGCCGGGCGGCCCGCCGTGGTGATCGACTGCGGCGGGACGAGTGCGCCAGCCGAAGACCGCGCCCAGCAGCATGGCGGCCGCCGCGCAAGTGCCACCATCGGCGATGAACAGCCAGTGGTAGTTGATGGTGGCCAGGACACCACCCACCGCCGGCCCAACCGCAAACCCCAGGTTGTGGGCGAGACGGATGAGCGCCATGGCGCGCGCCCGCACCGGAGGAGCCGCCGCCTGCGCGGCACCCGACATCATGGCCGGCCGCAGCATCTCGCCGACAACGCTGGTCGCCAGCACGACGATGGCCAGCGACCAGCGCTGGCGCGCCAGGGGCAACAGGAAGAAGCCGAGGGCGTTGCCGAGCAGGCTCATCTGCTGCACTCGGACCGCCCCGAGCCGGTCCACCAACCACCCGCCGAGCAGGGAGCCGCCCACCGAGCCGGTGCCGTATAGCCCGACCACCCAGCCAGTAGTGGAGGGCGAGAACCCGAGCTGAGTGGTCAGGTAGAGGCTGAGGAACGGCAGGACCATGCTGCCCGAGCGGTTGACGAGGCCGGCGGCGGCCAGTGCCCACACCGTCCGGGGCAGGCCGGCAAAGGCCCTGCGGTAGGCGTTCAGAAGCCGTCGCACGCGCGCCCCGAGCGAACCCTACGATCCATTCCGGGCGAGCAGACCCCGGTTGGCGGCATCCTCGAGCAACGGACGGATGTACGCCCAGAGCTGGGGAGCGCCTTCAGCCATGTGCCGGTTGACCTCGATGACCTGCGAGAGTCGAATGCCGTGCTCCCGCCAGGACGCGCCCTCGCTCCACAGGTTGTGGAGCATCGGCAGCAGGCGGTCGAGGGAGGCCGCGAATCGGGCGTCAGGGGTCTGCCGGGCCTCGAACTCCTGCCACAGCTCCTCGAGCTCGGCTCCCTGATCGGCTGGCAGCGTGCCGAACAGGCGGGTCGCAGCGGCCTGCTCCCGAGCCGCCTTGTCGACGTGGGCGGCCGGGTCGTAGACGAAGGTGTCGCCGGCGTCGATCTCCACCAAGTCGTGGATGAGCAGCATCCGCACGACCCGGGCGACGTCCACCGGCTCGCCGGCGTGCTCGGCGAGTAGGATGGCGGCCAGGGCGACGTGCCAGCAATGCTCGGCGGAGTTCTCGCGCCGCCCACCGGCCAGCACGTAGGAACGACGCAGCACGCCCTTGAGGCGATCTGCCTCGCGAAGGAATGCAACCTGTGGTCCCAGTCGCTCGTCCGCCATCGTCCCTCCTCCCCGCCACGCGCGACGGGACGATAGCAGAGCCGACGGCGACGACGTGCTAGCCTGACCGGCATGGAAGGAGTCACCTCATCTCGCGTCGCGGCGGGCTGGCTTTCAGTCGCCACCGTGGCGTTGATGGCGCTCGCACCGGGTGTCGCGGCCCAGGGATCGGAGATCGTGCGGGCCGACCGCACGTCCCCGTACGGGCGGGTGCGGGTGACCGACTATCGAAGCACGGGGCTGCGGTGCCTACAGTTCCCTCCCGGCAGGGCGTTGCAGAGCTGCATGAAGCTGGACGACCCGACCAGCCTCGTGCTGCCCTACAGCCGGGCGATGGCGGCTACACTGGCCGTTCCCCAGCACCTGCAGCGCCTTCTCATGGTCGGCCTGGGAGGCGGGTCGCTGGTGCGCTGGGTGCGTCACTACCTGCCGGAGCTGCAACAGGACGTGGTCGAGATCGATCCGGTGGTCGTCCAGGTGGCCCGGGAGCTGTTCGCCGTCACGCCCGACGACCACGTGCGTCTTGCGGTCGAGGACGGCCGGGCGTTCATCGTCCGGGCGCCGTCCCACTACGACCTCGTCTGGCTCGACGCCTACGGCCCCGACAGCGTGCCCCCCCATCTCACCACTGTGGAGTTCTTCCAGCTCGTGCGCGCGCACCTGACTCCCGGAGGGGCCGTGGCGGCCAACATCTGGGGGCCCGCCGTGAATCCGGCCTATGACTCCCAGGTGCGGGCCATCCAGGAGGTCTTCCCCGAGACCTACGTGTTGGCCGAGCACCTTCCGGGCGCGTCGGGCATGGCGCTGAGTCCGGGACTGGCCGTGATGGCGGACGGTAGCCGCATTGTCGTCGGCTCCCTCGCGCCGCGGCTGGGAGCCGAGGCGTGGGCCGCCGCAGCCGCCACTCTGCAGGTCCGCCGCACCCTCGACCTCGACCTGGCGGCGCTGGTGCGCGCCCAGTACCACCTGATTTCCGGGGAGGCCGTCATCGCACTGCCACCTCACGATCCGCCTTCCCGCTGAACCTCAAGGCCGGCGGTGGTAGCCTGGAGCCCGGGCGGCCGGCCGCCTCCGGAGGGTGCGAACGACGATGGGAAGCTTCGGGCGGAGGCGAACCGACGTCGGGCTGAAAGCGCTGGCCGCCCTGGCTGCGATGCTGCTGGCGCTCGCCCTGGCGTGGCCGGAGCTGCTCCTGCGCGGCCTCGTCCCGATCACCGGCGACGTGCTCACCTTTGCCTTTCCGGGCTGGAAGCTCGGCCGCGAGGCGCTGGCCTCGGGACACCTGCCGTTGTGGAACCCCCTCAAGGACATGGGCGAGCCGCTCCTCGCCGACCCCCAGAGCATGGCCGGCTACCCGCTCTTCTGGCTGCTGTCGCCGCTCCGGGGGTTTGACGCGTTTCTCCGCCTCTGGGTGCTGGTGCATACCCTGCTGGCCGGCGGGTTCCTGGGACTGCTGGTCTACCGGAGAGCGCGCGATCCCCAGGCGGCCGCCCTCGCCGCGGCGCTCGGCGGCCTCAACGGCTTTCTCGCGTCCCACGTCACCTTCCCTAATCAGCTCGCCGCCGCGGCCTGGCTCCCGGCGTGCCTGTACTTTCACCGGCGGAGATCTCCCATCGGTCTCGGGATCTGCCTGGCGATGCAGTGGCTGGCCGGATTCCCACCGTTCTCACTGCTTACGGTTCTGGCGGTTGTCGTGCTTTCCCTGCCCAAACGACACGCCGGACTGCGCCTGCTGGCCGGCTCCGGCGGCATCGCCTTCGGTCTGGCCGCACCCCAGCTCCTGCCATTTCTCGAGCTGCTCGGCCAGACCACCCGCGGGCTGGTGCTCCCGGGCCGGGAGGCGGCGGCGTTCTCCATGACCCCCGGGCTACTGGCGTCCCAGGTCCTGCTGCCACAGTGGCGCCTGCTCTCGTTGAAGATGCCTGGAGATCCGGCCGAGATGTCGTTCTACATCGGCCCCGTGGCGTTGCTGCTGGCGATCCTGGCGGTGGTGCGGGGAGGGGCCCGCGAGCGCTGGCTTGCGGCCGCCGCGACCGCCTGCCTGGTGCTCTCCCTCGGAGCGAACCTGCCCGGCTACGCCTGGCTGGCCCCGCTCCACGCCTTCCGCTTTCCGGCCCACTGGCTGCTACTGGCGACGGTCGCTCTTGCTCTGCTCGCGGCCGAAGGGCTTTCACGGCTCAGGTTGGGCGGCTGGCGATGGGTGGTGGCACTTGTTGTGCTGGTCGATTGTGCCTTCTTCTGCCGATGCCTGCCGGTGGGATGGGTTGAGGCCGGTTACCTGCAGGTGCCGCCGTCCCTCGCCAACCGGCTGGCCACCTGGCAAGGCCCGTCGCCCCCTTCGCGGATCCTCCACGAGGAGAGGCTCGTGCAGAAGCTCGTGGCCCGGCCGCTGCCTCCCACCGAGAGTGTGGCGCTGCTGCGGGAGGTGTTGTTCCCCTCCTACGCCGCTGCGTGCGGCGTTCCCGAGACAAAGAGCTACCAGGTTCTGCGGACACGCCGGGCGGCAAGGTTCCTGGATCGCCTGGAACGGAGCGGCGCCGGATCGGAGCTCGCGGCCATTTCCCGGGTGGGCCACCTGCTGACCCTGAAGCCAAACGCAGTCGGGGTCGACCACGGCTCGCTGGTCCTGCTCCCGACCGGCGCCACGCGCGATGCCAGCTACCTCGAGCCTGCCGCGGCGGGCCGCGCCACCGTCCGGGAGTACCGGCCCGGTCAGGTGGAGGTGCGCGCCGAGGTTGGTTCGCCGGCGCAGCTCGTGCTACCCGAGATCCACTACCCGGGATGGCGGGTCGAGGTGGACGGCCGGCCGGCACCTCTGGAGGTCTTCAGGGAGACGTTCCTCGCCGTACGCCTCGACCCCGGCGTGCACACCGTGGTCTTCCACTTCCGACCGCTCTCGTTTCGGGTCGGCGCCGGCTTTGCGATCCTGACCATCCTCGCCATGATCGGCTGCGCGCTGCGCGCGCGCCGGCGTCTCGCCGCCACCCGCTGATCTGCGTCCCGGCAGCCCTCGACTGTCAACCGGCTTCGAGGGAGGCCATGCCGAGGATGTCGTGGCTGGCGGCGAAGCGCTGGCCGGCCGGGGTGAGCAGGTAGGCGGGGAGGGTCGGTCCCATGTGGATGCCCTTCACCCCGAGCGCCGCGAGGGCGAGCACGATGCCCACCGCCTTCTGGTCGTACCAGGCGATATCCAGGGTGATCGGCAGGTCGTTGATGCTCTCGGCACCGAGAGCCTCCTGGAGCGCCAGGGCGATGCGCACCAGCGAGTAGCAGTCGTTGCACTGGCCGGCGTCGAGGACTCTCGGCAGGCCTTCGATGTCCCCCTGCACCTGCTTGATGTAGCGGAACTTGGCACAGCCGGCGGTGAGAATCACGGCGTCCGGAGGGAGGGCCAGCGCGGCGTCGGTGTAGTGATCCCGCCGCTGGTCGCGACCGTCGCAGCCGGCCATGACCACGAACCGGGTGATCTTGCCCCGCTTGACGAGGTCGCAGACGAGATCGAGGTGGCGGCCAACGTAGTGGTGGGTGAACCCCGCGGCGATCTCGCCCCCTTCCAGGGAGCGGGGAGGCGGGCAGGTGCGAGCCATGGCGATCAGGGTCGAAAAGTCCTTGGGCTGCCCTGCCGGGGCGTCCGCGATGTGGGCAATCCCGGGATAGCCGGCGACGCCGGTCGTGAACAGTCGCCCCTGATAGCTCTCCCGGGGCGGCACGATGCAGTTCGAGGTCACCAGGACCGGACCGTTGAACGATTCGAACTCCTCGTCCTGCATCCACCAGGCATTGCCGTAGTTGCCCACCAGGTGCGGATAGCGAGCGAGCCGTGGGTAGGCGTGTGCGGCCCACATCTCGCAGTGGGTGTAGACGTCCACGTCGGTGCCGGCCGTCTGCTCGAGCAGCTCCTCCAGGTCCTTGAGGTCGTGGCCGGTGACCAGGATGCCTGGCCGCTCGCCAACGCCCAGGCGTACCTTGACCGCGCCGGGCTCGCCGTAGGTGGCGGCATTGGCACGGTCGAGCAGCGCCATGGCGTCCACCATGAGCCGTCCCACGCCGAGCGCCAGCTCTCCCAGCTCCACCTCGTCGGTCAGCCTGGCGGTCGCGGCGAGTGAGCGCAGCATGTGGCCGAGGAGCTCGTCATCGGCATGCCCCAGCGCCGCGGCATGCACGAGGTAGGCGCCGATCCCCTTCAGCCCGTACGTGGTCAGCTCTCGCAAGGAGCGGATGTCCGGGTCGCGGGTGTCGCGGATGTCCACGCCCACGGACTTGCGGCGCAGCTCGTCCGGAGTCTCGCCATGCCAGGTGACGGCGTCGGGCTGCGGGTCTCGAAGTGCTTCGGCGTTGCGCTTCCTGAGGGCGTCGCGCACGGCCAGCGCCTCCAGGATCATCCCGGCGATGCGCTCGGGGTCGAAGTTGGTGTTGGTCACCGTGGCGAAGAGCCCGCGCGCCACGCACAGCGCCGCCTCGCGCTCGGCCCGCCCGGCGTCCAGGGAAGGGAGCGCGGAGATGGCAATGCCCCGTAGGGTGTGGATGAGCAGATCCTGGAGGTTGGCGGTCTCGTCACTCTTGCCGCACGCCCCGAGGTAGAGGCATCCCTTGTTCTCGCCGGTCTCCTGACACTGGTAGCAGAACATGTGCATGGCGATCGTTCTCCTTCGGGGCTGGCCGGTGCCCGTTCCGGTCTTCTTGTCGCAGACCCGGCTCCGGAGTGCCTTGACCATCATCAAGACCGCGATGGCAACGGCTTTCGAAACCAGCCGGGACGGCGGTACAGTAGACGGCGTGAAGGTCAAGACGCAAGACGCCGCCAGGCCGAGGCGGCGTACGCGGCTTCCCAACGAGCACCGGCGCATCCTCCAGCGCCAGGCGGCGCTGTACGAGATCAGCGAGGCGGCGCACCAGGCCGAGGACCTGGCAGCCCTCTACCAGCGATTGCACGCCATCGTCGCCCGGTTGATGCCAGCGGAGAACATCTACATCGCCCTCTACGACGCCTCCACCGATCTGGTCTCGTACCCCTACTACGTCGACCAAGTGGACGCCCCCCCTCTGGGTCCGGAGCCCCTGGGCAAGGGCTTGACGTCCTATGTCCTGCGCACTGGCCAGCCGCTGCTGGCAACCGCCGAGGTCTTCGCGCGGATGCTGCGCGCCGGCGAGGTCGAGAGTGTTGGCGCTCCTTCGCTCGACTGGCTCGGCGTCCCGCTGCGGGTCCGCGATCGCACGATCGGTGTGATGGCCATCCAGACCTACACCGAGAACGTGCGGTACGGCGAGGCCGAGCGGGACCTCCTGGTCTACGTCTCCAACCACGTGGCGCAGGCCATCGAGCGCAAGCGCACCGACTGGGCGATCCACGAGAGCCAGCGCCAGCTCGCCACGCTGATGAGCAACTTGCCGGGCATGGCCTACCGCTGCCGGAACGACGCATCGTGGACCATGGAGCTTCTCAGCGAGGGGTGTCAGGCGCTCACCGGGTACACTCCGGCCCAGCTCCTGGGCAACGCCACCATCTCCTACGACGAGGTCGTGTACCCCGGCGATCGCGAAAAGCTGCACAGGGAGGTGGACGAGGCACTGGTCGGCGAGCGTCCGTACGAGTTCACCTACCGCATCGTCACCGCCGACGGCCAGACCAAGTGGGTCTGGGAGCGCGGTTGCGGCGTCTTCACCCCGTCCGGCGAGCTCCTCGCCCTCGAGGGGTTCATCGCCGATGTCACCGCGACGCGGAATGCCACCGAGGCGCTCCGGCAGAGCGAGGAGCGCTACCGGCTGGCTCTGCAGGCCACCCAGGAGGTGATGTACGACTGGGACATGGAGGCAGGCAAGCTGGTCTGGAACCAGGCCGTGACCCGGGTGCTGGGCTGGAGCCTCGAGGAGTTCGGCGACACCCTCGACGCGTGGAGCCGCTTCATTCATCCGGAGGATGTGGCGCGTGTCAGTGCCGAGCTGGACGCGGCCGTCGCCTCGGGGGAGGTGTTCACCTCCGAGTACCGGTTCCGCAGAAAGGCGGGCGACTGGGCGAGCATCCTCGACCGCGGGCTCATCCTCCATGACGAGTCCGGCAGGCCCGTCCGCATGGTCGGTGCGATGTCCGATCACACCGCGCGCCGGACTCTCGAGCTGCAGCTCCAGCAGGCGCAGCGCACGGAGGCCGTGGGTCAGCTCGCGGGCGGGATCGCCCATGACTTCAACAACCTGCTCACGGCGATCCTGGGCTCTGCGGAGCTGGCCCAACAATTGCTGCCTCCCGACCACCTCGCCGCCGACGAGCTGGCGACGATCCATCGCACCGCCGAGCGCGCCGCCGAGCTCACCCGCGGGCTTCTGGCCTACGCCCGGCGCCAGGTTCTTTCGACCATCGACCTCGACCTCAACGAGGTGGTCCGTCAGGCGATCCCGCTGCTGCGCCGGATGATCCCCGAGAACATCGACATCCGCTTCACCGCGGACCCCCGGATCGGCGTCGTGCGCGGCGATCGCGGGCAGCTCACGCAGATCCTCGTCAACCTGTGTGTGAATGCCCGTGACGCCATGCCGGACGGTGGCGCGATCCTGGTGAGCACGGCCGATGTGCAGCCCGGCTCTGCCCAGGCAAGCTCGCGTCCGACCGCGCCGGAAGGCCGCCAGGTGCGCCTGTCGGTCTCCGACAGCGGCCACGGCATCGTCGCCGAGGACCTGCCTCACGTGTTCGAGCCATTCTTCACCACCAAGGAGGTCGGGCAGGGGACCGGCCTGGGCCTGGCGGTGGTGTACGGTGTGGTCACGCAGCACAACGGGACCATTGAGATCGACACTGCGGTCGGCCGGGGTACCACGCTCTCGATCCACCTTCCCGTCGCACCCGGCGCCACATCCCACGTGCCCGCTCACCGCGATCGCTCCGGAGCCGGGGGCGCCGAGACCATCCTCGTTGTCGAGGACGAGCCCGAAGTCCGAGCCACTCTGGTACAGATCCTGACGGGGCTCGGGTATCACGTCCTCCAGGCCAGTGACGGCAGGGATGCCCTCACCGTCCTCGACAGGGCGACGCCCAGGGTCGATCTCGTGATCACCGACGTGGTGATGCCGCACATGGGGGGCAAGGAGCTGTATACCGCGGTCAGCCAGAGGGGCGACCCGCCGCGCTTCCTGTTCTCCTCGGGCTATGCCGAAGCGCTGGTCAACCAACAGCTCGGGGGACAGACGAACCTGGCCTTCCTCTGTAAGCCTTACGGCATTCAGCAGTTGGCCCGCAAGGTCCGCGAAGTCATGGAGGGCGAGCCGCCACCTTGACGACATCGAGCGGAACCTGCAGCCCCACAGATTCGTAATCCAGGGCGAAGGAGGACGCCATGCTCACCCCCTTTCATGGCCCGGGTCTGGTGCTGCTGGGCGGCCTGTTCACCCTCGGGATGGCCGGCACCGTCTTCTGGGTGTGGATGCTGATCGACTGCGTGACCAGGGAACCGGCCACCGGCGATGACCGTCTGGCCTGGACACTGGTGATCGCGTTCACGCACCTCATCGGAGCGTTTGCCTACCTGCTGGTGCGCCGACCGCAGCGCGTCCGGATTTATGGGTGCTAGCCGATCCAGAACCGCTCTGCACCGATCGAACGAGAGGCCTGGGATGGGACTTGACCTCCATCAAGGCCGAGCTCAACCCTTCACCCCAGATTGCATGTGTGCGAAGGAGCCACCCCCGGCTGACCCGCGAGCGCCGCACGGTGCGGGCGATGGTCCGTCTCTACTGCCGGGCCCACCACGGCAGCCGCGACCTGTGTGACGATTGCCAGGCCCTTGCCGGGTACGCGGATCAACGCCTGGACGGCTGCCCCTACCGGGAGGACAAGCCGCCCTGCCTGCAGTGCCCGATCCACTGCTACACCCCGGCCCGCCGCGAGCAGATCCGCCAGGTGATGCGATGGGCCGGCCCTCGCATGCTCTGGCGTCACCCGGTGCTGGCGATCCGCCACCTGCTCGATGGCTACCGCCCGAAGCGCTCCCGCCAATAGAAGAACCGGCCCCGGAGACTCTCGCCTCCGGGGCCGTCCTTGCCCCCCGCAGGGTCAATCGGCTTATGGCTTGAACCCCAGGCGATCCCAGATTGACTCGCCCTCGGCGATCTTCTCCGCCTTGAGCTTGGGGTAGGTCCGGAAGAGGAAGATGGTCAGCGGGATGACACCGAAGAGGATGATCGTGAGGTCCGGCACGGCCCGGATGGTCCCGATAGCCTGCACGAGTCCGCGCTCGAAGAACGAGGCATCGCGGGCCGCCCAGAGGCCGTCCTTGTACGCCGTCCAGGTCTGGGCGATGCCAACCGGGAAGAGGGTGCCCAGGGTCATCAGCAGCAGCCCGGCGTTGAGGCCCCAGAACGACACCTTCAGGAGCTTGTCGTTCCATGCTTCGCGCTGGACCATGCCTCGCCAGGAGAAGAGCAGCAGCGCGATCGAGAGCATGCCGTAGGTGCCGAAGAGCGCTCCGTGGCCGTGGTTCATGGTCAGGTAAGTGCCGTGCTCGTAGTAGTTGACGATCGGCAGGTTGATCAGGAAGCCGAAGACGCCAGCCCCGAGGAAGTTCCAGAACGAGGACGCGACCAGGAAGTAGAGCGGCCAGCGGTACGGGAACTCCTTGCCTTCCTTGCGCACCGAGCGGTACTCCATCATGCCGCGCACCACCAGGCCGAACATCGGGATCGGCTCGAGCGAGGAGAAGACCGAGCCGACCGCCAGCCAGAAGCTCGGACCGCCATACCAGAAGTAGTGGTGGGCGGTGCCGAGGATGCCGGACAGGAAGACGATCGCGGCCGTGAAGTAGGCCACCCGGATGGCCGCCTTGGCCGAGACGAGGCCCATTGCCACCATGACCAGGGCGATGACCGCGACACCGAAGAACTCGAAGATGCTCTCCACCCAGATGTGCACGACGAACCAGCGCCAGTAGTCGGCGACGGTGAGGTGGGTGCCCCGGCCGTAGAACAGCCCGAAGCCGAAGAACGCCACCACCAGGATGGCCGAGAAGACATAGAAGACGATGAGGGAACGGAATTCGCTGGAGACCCCGCCGCGCAGCAGATGACCCACCGCCCGGTAGACGATCACCAGCCACGCGATGAGCCCCACGAAGAGCAGGATCTGCCAGAGCCGCCCCAGCTCCAGGTACTCCCACCCCTGGTGGCCGAGCCAGAACCACCACTCCCCGAGCTTGCCCTTGATCCCGGCGACCTCGCCCACCAGGCTGCCGACCGCGACGAGCAGGATCGCCCCGAACAGGAGCTGCACCAGCAGCCCCTGACGGCGCGGCTCACGGCCGCCGATGATCGGCGCCAGGTAGATCGCCGACGCAACCCAGGTCGTGGCGATCCAGAAGATGGCAAGCTGCAGGTGCCAGCTCTTGGCCCAACTGTAGGGAATGAGGTTGGCGATCTTCTGGACGTAGAACGTGCCGGGATGCACGGTGTAGTGCGCCAGCAGCCCGCCGAACGAGGTCTGCACCAGGAACAGCAGGATCACCACCAGGAAGAACTTGGCGGCGCGGACCTGACTCGCGGTGAGCGGCGAGTCGATGAGCTTCTCGGCGAGCGGGACCCCCTTCGCCGGGCCGTACCACAGCTCGAAGTAGTGGACGAAGAAGATGAACAGCCCGAGCGCCAGGAAGAGCGACAGGATGCCGGCCAGCGACCAGATGTAGGTCTCGGGGCTGGGGGTGTTGCCGACCAGCTTGTCGGCTGGCCAGTTGCTGGTGAACGAGTAATCCTCGCCGGGGCGGTTGACGACCGCCGCCCACGCCGTCCAGGTGAAGAAGCGCCCGATCTGACGGCGTTCGTTCGCCGTGGGCACGGTGTCGGGAAGAAAGCCGTAGCGCGGGTCCCCGGCTCCGAAGGAGTGCTCCCAGAGATTCAGGATGGTGTCGAGACTGCTGGCCTGAACCGCCGAGAGCTGGAGTGTATCGGTGGCCTTGTCGTAGCGGTTGGTCTTCATCTCGACCGCCACCCTGGCGTCCACGGCCTGCCGCTCGACCGTGCTCAGCGCCTCCACCGGCTTGCCGTGCTCGGCGCTTGCCAGCGCCACCTCCACCGCCTTGCCCCACTCGTGCAGGGTGACGGCCGAGAACTCGGTGCCGCGCTGGGAGCCGTGCCCCCAGACGCTGCCGTGGTCCATCAGCCCGTAGCGCTGGTAGATGTCCTGGCCGGCCAGGATATCGGCGCGGGTGAACAGGATGTGGCCCGCCGGGTCGACCACCTTGCCCGGGTACGGTGCGACCCGCTCGCGGGCCGCAAACCCTCCTCCCAGCAATCCGGCCATCGCCACGATGAAGCAAATGATCGCCGCCCACTTCAGACGCGCCGTCGACATTTCAACCTCCTCCGTGACGGTACCCGCGCCACGAGACTGCGGCTGGCAAGCTCATGGGCTGCCGTCATGAACGCAACGCTATCGATGAACATCGGCCCCGGCTTTGACTTTCGTCAAGGGAAGGAGGCTATCCGGCGAGCGGCACGACGTAGAAGAGCACGGCGAAGAAGTGGAGGATGCTGCCGGCCAGCACGAAGCCGTGCCAGACGGCGTGGTTGTATGGCAGCTTCCTGGCCGCGTAGAAGGCCACTCCCGCGGTGTAGGCGATACCACCGCCGAAGAGCAGCGCCAGCCCACCCGGTGCGACGGCCTGGGCCAGCGGCTTCGCAGCGATGATCACCATCCACCCGAGGACGACGTAGAACGCCACCGACAGGACCCGCAGCCGGCCGATCAGCACGGCCTTGAAGACGATGCCAGCCGCCGCCAGCGCCCAGACGACGCCGAACAGCGACCACCCCCAGGGACCGCGCAGGTTGACCAGGCAAAACGGCGTGTACGTGCCGGCAATCAGCAGGTAAATGGACGAGTGGTCGATCACCCGTAGGACCTGCTTGGCGCGCTCGAAGGTGGCGGGAACGGCGTGGTAGAGAGTCGAGGCCGTGTACGCAAGAACCAGCGTCGCACCAAAGATGGCGCACCCCACCACGTGCGATGCCGTGCCCTTGAGTGCCGCGAACGCCACCAGCACGGTCAGCCCGCCGATGGCCAGCACGATCCCCACCCCGTGGGTGACCGAGTGGGCGATCTCCTCGCCCAGGGTGTAGCGCGGCAGTGGACGCCACCGAACCATGTTCCTCGACCCTCCGGCCGAGGGATGATACCAGGGCTCAGGCCTCGGCTTCCCGGTCCGCCAGTACCGGGGCGCTGCGACCCAGCCAGTGCTGGAAGCGGTCCATCCAGACGTAGACCACGGGCGTCACGAAGAGCGTCAGGGACTGTGACACGACCAGACCGCCGACCACGGCCAGGCCGAGCGGACGGCGCGCCTCGGCTCCGGCGCCGAACCCGAGAGCGATGGGCAAGGTGCCAAACAGCGCCGCCATGGTCGTCATCATGATCGGGCGGAAGCGCACGACGCAGGCGTCGTAGATCGCCTGCTCCGCTGCCTTGCCGGAACGCTGCGCCTCGACCGCGAAGTCGACCATCATGATGCCGTTCTTCTTCACCAGCCCGACCAGCATGATGATGCCCACGAATGCGTAGATGTTGAGGTCGACGCCGAAGATGAGGAGTGTGATCACGGCCCCGAGGCCGGCCAGGGGCAGTGCCGAGAGGATGGTCAGAGGGTGGATGAAGCTCTCGTACAGGATCCCCAGCACCATGTAGATGACCAGGATGGCCAGGAGGAGCAGGAGGCCGAGACCCTGCATCGACGACTTGAAAGCCTGCGCGGTCCCCTGGAACGCGTAGGTCACGGTCGCCGGCAGCGTCTGCCTGGCCAGCCGCTCGACCTCGGCCGTGGCATCGGACAGTGCAACCCCCGGCGAGAGGTTGAACGAGAGGGTGACCGCCGGGAGCTGGCCGGCATGATTGATCGAGAGGGGGCCGACGCCCGGCGACATGCGCACCAGCGACTCGAGGGGCACGAGCTGACTGCCACTGCCGCGCACGTACAGGAGCTTGAGGTCCATCGGATCGCTCTGGTACTCGGGGAGCACCTCCATGAGCACGCGGTACTGGTTCGTGGGCGAGTAGATGGTCGAGACCTGTCTCTGGCTGTAGGCCGAGAAGAGCGCGTTTTCGACCTGCGAGGAGGTGATCCCCAGGGACGCCGCGACGTCGCGGTCGATCTCGACATTGACCTGGGGGTTCTTGAGCTGGAGGTCGGTCGAGACATCCTGGAGCAGGTGGGACGCCCGCATCCTCGCTTCCAGCTCCGGAGCGTGAGCGAAGAGATCCTTCATGTCCGGGCTCGCCAGCGTGATCTGATAGAGGCTCCGCGACATCCGGCCGCCGATCTGGATCGAGGGCGGGCTCTGGAGATAGACGCGGAGACCGGTGAGCCCCGACATCTTCGGGCGCAATCGTTCGACGATCTGGTCGGCCGAGGCGTCACGCTCGCTGCGCGGCTTGAGACGCACGAAGAAGAACCCCGTGTTGGCCGCGCCCGACCCCCCACGAGCTCCCGCCGAGGACATGAAGGCTTCGACGCCGGGATCGGCCTTCATGATGGCCGCCGCCGTCTGCTGGTGCCGGACCATGGAGGAGAACGAGGTCCCTTCCTGGGCCTCGCTCTGCCCGGAAAGCATGCCGATGTCCTGGGACGGGATGAACCCCTTGGGAATCACCCGGAAAAGCAGCACCAATGCCGCTGTCATGAGGACGGTGTAGGCCATGGTGATGACCCGGTGCCGGAGGGACCAGCCAAGCCCCTTCTTGTAGGTCTCCAGCATGCGGTCGAAGAAGCGCTCGAGCCGGTTGTACAGCGCCGAGTGCCCGGAATGGCGTGGTGGTGCGAGGAAGCGGCTGCCCAGCATCGGAGTCAGCGACAAGGCCATGAATCCGGAGACGAGCACTGATACGCCGATCACCACCGCGAACTCGCGGAAGAGCCGGCCCACGATCCCCCCCATGAACAGCACGGGGATGAACACTGCCGCCAACGAGATGGTCATCGAGATGATGGTGAAGCCAATCTCCTTCGATGCCTCCATGGCAGCCTGCCAGCGGCTCTTGCCCATCTCCATGTGGCGGAAGATGTTCTCGAGCATGACGATGGCGTCATCGACGATGAACCCGACCGACAGCGTGATGGCCATGAGCGACAGGTTGTCGAGGGAGTAGTCGAGAAGCTGCATGACCGCGAAGGTGCCGAAAATCGACATCGGCATGGCAAGGGAGGGGATGATCGTCGCCGACAGGTTGCGCAGGAACAGGAAGATCACCAGCACGACGAGCACGAGGGTGACGAGGAGGGTCATCTTGACGTCGTTGACCGAGTCGTGGATGGACTCCGAGCGGTCGAAGAGGATCTTCATCGACACCGAGGCGGGGAGCTGCTGCTTGAAGGAGGGCAGGAGCTCCTTGACGTGGCGCGCCACCTCCACGGTGTTGGTGCCGGGCTGTCGCTGGATGGCCAGGATGATCGCCCGCTGGTCGACGAACCATGCGGCGGTCTTGTTGTTCTCGACACTGTCCGAGACGCGCCCGAGCTCTTCCAGCCGCACCGGCTTGCCCTGCCGGTAGGCGACGACGATGGGGCGGTAGCCTGCCGCCTGGGTGAGCTGGCCGTTGGTCTCGATCGTGAACGACCGATCGTTGCCCCAGAGCACGCCGGTGGGCAGATTCGAGTTGTTCGACTGCACCGCCTGGGCGACGTCATTGAAGCCGATTCCGGCTGCCGCCAGCTTGCGCGGGTCGAGCTGCACCCGCACGGCATACTTCTGGGAGCCGTAGACCTGGACCTGGGCGACCCCTGACACGGTGGAAATCCGCTGGCCGATGATCGTCTGGCCGTACTCGTCGAGCGAGTACATCGGCAGTGTCGGCGAGGTGAGGGTCAGGAAGAGGATCGGTGTGTCCGCGGGGTTGACCTTCTGGTAGGTCGGCGGGTACGGCATGTCCTGGGGCAATTGCCGGTTGGCGCGGGCAATCGCCGCCTGGATGTCCTGGGCGGCAGCGTCGATGTCGCGGTCGAGGGTGAACTGGATCGTGATCTGGGTGCTGCCCAGGGCGTTGGTGGAGGACATGGTGTCGATGCCGGCGATGGTGGAGAACTCCTTCTCGAGGGGGGTCGCCACCGAGGAGGCCATGGTTTCCGGGCTGGCGCCGGGCAGGGACGCCGACACGGAAATGGTCGGGAAGTCCACGTTGGGGAGGTCGGAGACCGGCAGGAGGGTATACGCCATGCCCCCGAAGACGAGGACTCCGGCCATGACGATGGTGGTCATGACCGGGCGGCGAATGAAGATCTCGGAGAGGTTCATGAACGTGCCTCCGCCCGTGGTGCAAGGTTGTCCCCGGCTTCGACTCTGGTGCCCGGAACGAGGCGAAGCTGCCCGTCGGTGACGACCATCTCTCCGGCCTGAACACCATCGGACAGCACGGCAACCTGCTCGTCCTGGCGGACCACCTTCACTGGCCGGAGCTCGGCCGTCTGGTCGTCCTTGACGACAAACACATACGTGCCGATCTGGCCAGTCTGCACGGCGGCGGCCGGGACCACGAGCCGATCGCGCTGCTGCTCGAGCACCAGCGCGACGTCGACGAAGAGCCCCGGCCACAGGCGCTCACCCTCGTTGTCGAACGTGGCCTTGAGGAGCACGGTGCCGGTTGACGCATCCACCGCGTTGTCGACGACGGCCAGCTTGCCCCCGACCGGCCGGTCGTCTTCTCCGGGGATCACGGCGTTGACCTCGAGGCCGTCACGGGCGCCGGTCCGAACCGCCGCCATGTGCTCGGCGGGGACCGCAAACGACACGAAGATGGGTCGCATTTGATTGATGACCACCAGCACCTTGTCGTCGTTGGCCTTCACCAGGTTGCCTGCGCGGACGAGGAGGCTCCCCGTGCGGCCGGCAACGGGTGCCGTGATCGTGCAGTAGCTGAGCTGCAAACGCGCACTGTCGACGGCGGCTCGATCGGCGGCCACCGTCGCCCTGAGGCTTTCCGCCGTCGCCTTGATGAGGTCGGCCTGCTCCTTGGTGACAAAGTCCTTCTTGACGAGATCCGCGTAACGGACCACATCGGCCTCAGCCTTGCGCGCGAGCGCCTCGTCCCTGGCCAGACCAGCCTCGACCTCCCGGAGCGACGCCTCGTAGGGCCGAGGATCGATGACGAACAGCACCTGCCCTCTGGTCACGCTCTGCCCCTCGTCGAAACGGATGTCCTGGAGGACTCCACCCACCTGGGGCCGCACGGCCACGGTCTGCATGGCCTCGACGTGCCCGATGGTTCGCACGGTCAGAGGCATGGTGCGGAGCTCGGCCCTGGCCACTGTCACGGGAACCGGCGGAGCCGTTCGGGCCTTCTGCCCGCCTGCGCCCCCGCAGGAGGCGAGCGCCAGCACGGGGACGGCGGAGGCAACGACACGCAGCATGAACGGCGAGGAGATGACACGGATCATGGTTCCCTCTTTTCGGTGACGACGGCGGTGTCGGCCACCGCGATACGGCCGGTAGCCCGGGCGAGTTGAGCTGCGGCTATGAAGAAGTCGGCGCGCGCCTGGATCTCCTGGGCCCGGGCCCCGGACAGGGCCGACTGGGCGGTGAGAAGATCCAGGATGGTGCCCACGCCCTCCTTGTATCGCCCGAGAGCCACACGCTCGGACTGCTCGGCGGAGGCCAGGAGGTCGCGGGCGGCTCGCACCTGCTCGGCTGCGGTCTGCAACTCGTAATAGGCGGTCCACACCTGGAGGACGACCTCCTGCTCGAAGCTCTCGGTTCCGGCCTCGGCGGCAGCCGCATCGGCCTTCGCCCTGGCGAGGCCGTAGCTGTTCTTGAACCCCGAGAACAGGGGATACGTCACCAGGGCCCGGGCCGACCAGTTGTTGCGGGAATCGGCAGACACCTGGGGACGGTAGGTGGTGCGGTTGGCGGTGGCGGACAGCGACAGGACCGGCAACCCCTCCGAGCGCACCGAACGCACTCTCGCCTCGGCCCTGAGCACCAGCGCCCGGCTGGCATTGAGGTCAGGACGCCTGGACATCGCCTGCTCGATGAGCGGCTCGACCTTCCCGGTCACGGCATCAAGGGGAACCTCGCCGGCCAAGGGGCCCGTGTCGAACGGGATGGTCGGAGGTAATCCCATCGCCGTCGCCAGGGCGCCGCGGAACGACGCCACCCGCCCTTTGGCCCCGGCCAGATTGAATGTGGCCAGAGAGAAGGCGGTGCGCGCCTGCAGCACGTCGGCAATCGTGGCGACGCCGGCATCGTGGCGACCGGTGGCCACTTCCAGTGCCGTCTCGGCCTGCTTGGCAGCGCTTTGAGCGGCCTCGAGCTGCGCCTTGGAAGTCTGGTACTGGAAGTACGCCTGCTGGACCCCGAACACCAGGCCCTGGACTGTCGCGTCATGGGCCCAATCGGCGGCCAGCAGGGTCTGTCGAGCATCCTCGACATCGGCCGCTCGGCCACCGAAGTCCAACAGCAAGTACGAGAGGGTCGCCGACGGTCCCCAGCTTCCAGCGGTGTCCACCAGTCTTCCGTCAGGAGAGACCTTGCCGCGGGACGAGGCCACAGAGAGGTCCAGAGCCGGGTAGAAAGGCGCCATCTCGACCCCCACCTGGGCGGCCGCCGCCTTGGCCGTGAGCCACGACTGGCGCGTCAAGGGCGAGGTCCGCAAGGCAATCTCCACCACCTGCGCAAGGTCGAAGGTGGCGCCATCCTTGAGCAGCCCCTCCGGCAGCGTCGGGACCGGCCGCACGGGCACCTGTGGCGAAGGCAATCCTGCCGTGTCTCCGGGTGAAGCCGGGACCGGGCGCGAATTGGTTGATCTCGCGGGCAGCAGATTGACGCACCCGCTCGCCGCCAACGCGCCGATGATCATCACCGCCACGGCCACGGCGGAGGACTCCTTCCGTTTCATGTCATCCACCATCCTTTCCGACCTCGACAGACGTGGAGATCGGCACTCAGGGGGCCGGAGCGAGACAGGCCCGCACGCCACCAGCCGAGAAACGAACAATGTGATCCACCAACGACGACAACGACGGCGGCGAGAAGGGCGTCACCTGCTGGCGGCTGATCCGTTGCGCGGCCTGCACGAGCTGGCTGACGATCGACTGCACGCACTGGCGGGCAGCCTCCTCAGACAGGCCCGCCACCGTGGCTCGCAACGCCTGGGTGAGAGACTGCTGCACCGGACCCGCGATCTCCGCCCGAAACATTTGCGGCGGCAGGTGGGGGTCCAGCATCTCGCGCCCGATCAGCTCGGTCAGGGTGCGACCGTGGCTCTGGTTCACGAGTGGCTCGATGAAAGACGAGGCGAAGGTGTTCAGCACCGCCTCCAGCGCCCCGGGACCCTCCTCGATCGCGGCGGCTCGCCGGAGGCCGGCCATGCGCTGCTCTCGCACTGCGTCCATGCGACGCCGGAAGACCTCCTGGTACAGGCCCAGCTTGCTCCCGAAGTGATAATTGACCGCGGCCAGGTTGCAGCCGGCCGCCTTCGTGACATGTCGCACCGACGTGGCCGCAAAACCCCGCGACGCAAAGAGCATCTCGGCCGCATCAAGCAGCCGCTCCCGGGTTTGCGTGCCAGCCTCCGAACCCACCTCGCGACGCTGGTGGCCGTCCTCGTTCATCGCTGCGTTCCCCCCAGAACGATTATTTCAAACGACCGTATGAAAAGCAAATCCACCTCTTTCACCCCGTCACGTTCCCCGGCGCGAACTCCGGGTAGGGAGTATCCGCTACGGATCGCGACGCGACAAGGTTTCTGCTATCGTCGGAGGCACGCCCCGCCGGCCAGCGCACCTCGGGCTCGGCTGGCACCACCTGGAGGATCGATGCGCCACACCCGTCCTGTCACAGCCTTCACGACCATGCTTGTCGGGCTTGCCGCGACGTTGGCCGCCGAGCAGATGCCCGCCCCCGGAGAAACAACGTCCCAGGTGCCGGCGCTATTCGCATTCCACGACGTCATCGCCCCTCTGTGGCACGAGGCGTGGCCGACCAAGAACTTCGCCATGATGCGGGAGCTGCTTCCGCAGGTCGAGCAGCATGTCGCCGCCATCCAGAAGGCCGAGCTCCCTGGGATCCTGCGTGACAAGCAGGCCGCCTGGCAGAAGGGCGTCGAGAACCTGGCGACCGCCGCGGGCAAGATGAAGACCGCCCTCGCCGCCTCGCAGGATCAGGCCTCCCTCGACGCGGTGGAGGAGCTGCACGCCCGCTTCGAGCAGCTCGTGCGCGTCATCCGTCCACCCATGCAGGAGCTCGACGCCTACCACGTCGTGCTGTACGACCTCTATCACAAGGCGATGCCGAGCCAGGACCTGGCCGCAATCGATGGACTGGCGGGAGATCTCGTGACCCGCTGCCGCGCGCTCGGCGCCGCCGCCACCCCGAAGCGCTTTGCCGCGAAGGAGGTCGAGCTCAAGAAGAGCGTCGGCCTGCTCTGCGAGGCGACAGCGGCCCTTGCGGCACTTCCCGCTGACTCGCCCGCCGCCGCCGTCGAGACCGCGGTGGAAAGGGTCCACACCCAGTACCAGGCGGTCGAGGGGTTGTTCCAGTAGGACCGATCTCCCGCCCGGTCGAGAGTCGAGAGTCTCCCCCGGTTCCCACGGGTGCGCAGGCACCCTCCACGGACGCACCTGGACCCCGTCCAGACGCGAACACCGTTACGCCCTGCGTTCCCCAACGGCTGGATCACTCGCCGATGATCTTGACCAGGACGCGTTTCGGTCGGCGGCCGTCGAACTCGCCGTAGAAGATCTGCTCCCAGGGCCCAAAGTCCAGGCGCCCTGCGGTCACGGCGACGACCACCTCCCGGCCCATGATCTGACGCTTGTGGTGGGCATCCCCGTTGTCCTCTCCAGTGCGGTTGTGACGGTAGCGCTGAGGGCTCGGGTCGTAGGGAGCGAGCTGCTCGAGCCAGCGCCTGTAGTCCTCGTGCAGGCCCGGCTCGTCGTCGTTGATGAACACGCTGGCGGTGATATGCATGGCGTTGACGAGGCACAGCCCCTCCTGCACGCCCGACTCCCGCACCGCGTCCTCGACAGCTCTGGTGATGTTGACGAAGTCCATACGCTCCGCGACATTGAAGGTCAGGTGGCAGGTCAGCGATCTCATGGGCTCTCCCGGGACCATCCTAGCCCGCCTCCCCGGGAAGGCGAGGTGACATGGAGGACCAGCCCGGACGGCCTCGGATTGACGCTGACAGCACGACTGCCCTACGCTTGGCTGCGGCACGGAGGCGAAGATGAAAGGTCACGAGCGCATCATCACTACCCTCAACGAGTTGTTATCCGACGAGCTGACTGCGATCAACCAGTACATCGTGCACTCCGAGATGTGCGACAACTGGGGGTACGCCCGCCTGCACGACACGATCGAGAAGCGGGCCATCGACGAGATGAAGCACGCCGAGAAGCTCATCGCCCGCATCCTCTTCCTCGAGGGCCGCCCGATCGTCTCGCGCCTGCACGACATCCACATCGGCCCGGAGGTCGAGGCGATGCTCAGCCGCGACCACGAAGCCGAGCAGGGCGCCGTGGCCTCCTACAACGCCGCCATCAAGCTGGCCGTCGAGCTGGATGACAACGGCACCCGCGAGCTCCTCGAGAGCACGCTCAGGGACGAGGAGGCGCACATCGACTGGATCGAGGCCCAGCTCGACCAGATCACCCAGATGGGAATCGGGATGTACCTCACCCAGCAGGTCCAGGGTTAATCGAACAGAACGGCCTCGGCGTCGTCCTCCGAGGCCACACTGAAACCCCTGACCCGGGCCAACTCGCGCTCGCGGACTCCGTTGTAGCCCCACGCGGCAAGCACACCACGGACTCCCAGGCCACCCACGGCTTCCAGGTGGTTGAGCTTGTCGTCCACGAAGGTCATCTCGGAGTAGGCTACGGCCAATTTCTCGCGCAGTCGCTCGAGGTGGGCCCGTTTGCCGACCCCGGCCTCCTTGTCGAGGATCAGCTCGCCCGGGAACAACCCTTCGAGCCCGTGAGCGGCCAGGAGCATCCGCACCGACTGCCGGTCCTTGGCGGTGGCGATCGCGAACGGCACCTGCCCGGCTCGCCGCCGCAGCATCTCGACCAGATGAGGGTAGGGCCGGTGCAGGCGCAGCCATTCGTCAGGACGGGTGGCTGCGAGCCCGTGCCGGACCGCGTAAAGGTGTCGGTGGAACGACTGCCGCCAGTCGGGGCGGGTGCCAGCCTGGAAAGCGTCGTAGTCGGCTTGGTCGTGAACGGCTCGCCCCTGGTCGAGGATCGCCCACGTGACGCCGTAGTCCTCGGCGCGGTTACCCAGGGGCATGAGGGCCATGAAGGCGGCCAGCCGCGGGACCGAGAGGATGTCCGTCCCGAGATCGCAAAGAGCGGCTTCCAGGCTTGGCGCCTCGGCCGCCAGGGTCGAGGCCGGCTCGAGGGCGAGGTAGGTGCGGAGGGAAACCAGCAGCGCTTCCCTGGCGCTGTCGAAGATCACCCCGTCGAAGTCCAGCACCAATGCCAGCATTCGCGAATTCTACCGCCCATCCAGCCGGTCGATAGGGGAGCGGGCACCGAAGGGCACCGAAGGGGTTGAGGGGACAGGCGGAGGGTGGTATCGTGACGCGGGGTTTGTGATTCCTTTCACAGTCCGCCCCTGCAAAGGACATCGTCATGAAGATCCTCGTCCTCAACTCGGGTAGCTCTTCGATCAAGTTCCAGCTCATGGAAACCGCCGAGCGCAAGGTGCTCGGCAAGGGCCTAATCGAGCGCATCGGACTCACGGATGCCATCTTCAACTACGAAAAGGCCGGGTGCCCCAAGACCCGCGAGGTGCGGCCGATTCCCGACCACACGACCGGCATCAAGCTCATCCTCGATGCGCTCGTCCACCCCGAGTGCGGAGTTCTGGCCTCCCTCGACGAGATCGCCGCGGCCGGCCACCGCATCGTGCACGGCGGCGAGAAGATCCAGCACTCGGTGCTGCTCTGCGACGAGACGCTCAGCCTCATCGACGAGTGCACGCCTCTGGCGCCGCTCCACAACCCCGCCAACCTCATGGGCGTGCACGCGATGCAGGCCCTCCTCCCCGCCATCCCCAACGTCGGCGTCTTCGACACCGCCTTCCACGCCACCATGCCAAAGCACGCCTACGTGTACGCCCTCGAGTACTCGTACTACGAGAAGCACGGCATCCGCCGCTTCGGCTTCCACGGCACCTCCCACCAGTACGTGGCGATGCGCGGCGCCGAGATCCTCGGCAGGTCACCGGCCGATTTCAACTGCGTGACCTGTCATCTCGGCAACGGCGTGTCGCTGACAGCGGTGAAGGGCGGCCTCTCCGTGGACACCACTCTCGGGTTCGGCACGGTCTGCGGCGTCCCGATGGGCACGCGGTCCGGAGACGTCGACCCGGCGGCGCTGATGCACCTGATCGACGAGCTGGGGATGACCTCGCGCCAGGTCTGCGACCTCATCTACAAGGGCTCAGGGCTCAAGGGCATCTCCGGCCTCACCAACGACATGCGGGACATCGAGCAGGCCGCTGCCGGCGGCCACGAAAGGGCCGAGCTGGCGCTCGAGATCTTCGCCCACGCTGCCCGCAAGTACATCGCCGCGCTCGCCACCAGCCTCGAGGATCGGGTTGACGCCGTCATCTTCACGGCCGGGATCGGCGAGAACGGCGTCGAAATCCGCGAGCGCATCTGCAAGGGGCTGGGCTTCATGGGCGTGCGCCTCGATCCGATCAGGAACAAGGTGCGCGGCAAGGAAGCCGTCGTCTCCGCCGACGGCTCCCCGGTCAAGGTGATGGTGGTGCCCACCAACGAGGAGCTGATGATCGCCCTCGACACCGAGACGATCGTCAAGGCCACCTGCTCCTGAGCAGGAGTGCTCCCATCCGATTGCTCCGGCGCTTCAGGTGCGCCGCAACAGCAGGAGCGTGCGGTCGTCGGACAGCGGCGCTGCGGCCGTGAAGTCCTCCAACATGGAGTCGAGGGCAGCCGCCAGCTCCGGGAGCGGGC
>Ga0116171_10000799_pt1 | contig 32662 bp, 27 predicted proteins | sample AD_JPNHW2_MetaG_FD_89798 | JGI IMG/M metagenome (GOLD analysis project Ga0116171, IMG submission 89798) | Active sludge microbial communities of municipal wastewater-treating anaerobic digesters from Japan - AD_JPNHW2_MetaG | ecosystem: Engineered > Bioreactor > Anaerobic > Digestate | place... | reverse complement strand
GTGAATTATAACTTTTCGGACTGCGGATGATCCTGAAATCGGGGCTGAGGATTTGGAACAGCCACTCTTTGACGATGGTTTTGCCGTTGCTTCCCGTGATCCCGATGACCGGAATATCGAACCTGCTCCGGTGAAAGGCGCCCAAAGTCTGCAAAGCGCGGAGGGTATCATCGACCAGAATGTAGCTGGCGTCAACCGACCGTTCAGGCATTGCAGAGACCATAAACGACCGGACTCCTTTGTCGTACAGTTCGCCGATATACTTGTGACCGTCGTTCCGGTCGGATTTAAGGGCTACGAAAAGAGACCGTTCAGGGTGGATCAGCCTGCGGCTGTCGATGAGTATATCGCTTACCGCTCCGGCGGAACCGTTGTCGGTAAAAAGTTTCCCGCCGCAGATGGCGGCTATCTGTTCGACCGTGTAGGCCGGGAGGGTCATGGGCGGGGATTTTCGGGTTGAATGCCGGGGATCCGGAGCGGGTTGGCATGCAATTCATCATATTCCAGCCGGTTCATGAAGATGTCGCAGGCCATGTAGAGTGCATTCCGGAAGGCCTCGGGAGAAGCTTCGCCCTTTCCGGCCAAGTCGTATGCCGTACCATGGGCCGGTGAGGTCCGGATCACCGGGAGGCCGGCGGTAAAGTTAACGCCCTCCTCAAACGACATGAGCTTGAAGGGAACCATACCCTGGTCGTGGTACATGGCTAAAATAGCGTCGAATTGCTTGAAGTTGGAGGATCCGAAGAATCCGTCGGAAGGATAAGGGCCGAAGGCAAGGATATTCCTCGCGTAAGCCTTCTCAATAGCGGGCTGAATGATCGTTTTCTCTTCAAGTCCGAGCAAACCGTCGTCGCCGGCATGCGGATTGAGTGAGAGCAGGGCTATTTTAGGCTTCTGTATTCCAAAATCCCGCATCAGCGAATGGTTTAAAACCTGAATTTTCCTCAGGATCAAATCTTCGGTAAGGATCTCCGGCACTTTACCCAACGGAACATGCCCGGTCACAACCCCGATCCGCAACACATTGTTGATCATGAGCATCAGGTAGTCATCGACATGAAACTTCCGGGCAAAATATTCGGTATGCCCGGGGAAGGTAAAATCGGGTGACTGGATATTTTTCTTATTGATCGGGGCGGTGACCACCACATCGATCAGTTCCTTCTGAAGGTCATTCACCGCGGCTTCAAGCGACAGGTAGGCCAGCTCACCGGCAACGGGCGTCGATTTCCCGAGATCGATCTTGATCTCTTCATCGTGGATATTCACGATGTTCGGACGCCGCGGATGGGCCTGATCTGCCCTTCTTACCAGGTTAAAATTAAAATCATTGATATTTAAAGTTTTCCTGTGATAGGATGCCACTTTGGAGGATCCGTATACCACGACGGTGTACAGCTCCATCAACCGCTGATCCTGTAAAGTTTTGATAATGATCTCGTAGCTGATCCCGTTTACATCTCCATGGGTGATTCCCACCCTGATCCGTCTTTCTTTTTCAGCAGACTGTTCCATAAAGAATTTTTAAAGGCCACAAAGGTATTGTAAAATGATGAATTAGGCAGCATGCGCTGACACCACTGGTAATAATATTGATCCTATCCCGGTCGCATCAACGCGACGGCCGGTTTGCCAGGTTCGACAGAAAGTTGAAGAGCAGCCTCACCCCGAACCCGGTTCCACCGGTGCCCCGGTAGCTGTCGGGCTTATCGAGGAACGCCGGACCGGCAATGTCGAGATGAATATACGGATAACGGGTGAAGTGTTCCAGAAATTTTGCAGCAATGATCAGTCCCGCCTCCGGTGTTCCCAGATTTTTCAGATCGGCAATTTCCGATTTCAGCGATTCCCCGTACTCCTCCCAAAGCGGGAATTCGACCACTCTTTCAAAGACCTGTTGTCCTGATTGTTTTAACAGTCCCAGCTCTTGCGCGGCATCTTTCTGCATGGCGGCGGCTCCGTAAGGTCCCAATGCCCGCACAGCCGAACCGGTCAGGGTTGCCAGATCGATTACCAGCGCCGGATCATATTTTTGAGCATAGCACAACGCATCGGCAAGCAGCAGCCTTCCTTCGGCGTCGGTGTCGACCACCTCAACGGTCGTTCCATCCTGGAATGTGATCACATCACCCGAAACCATGGCATTCGGCCCCGGCCTGTTATCGGTCGCGGGCATCAGCCCGACAAGGTGTACCGGCAAATTTGCCCGCGCCGCAGCAACCATCGTGGCTGCCACCGCGGCAGCCCCTGCCATGTCGTGTTTCATGTTCTGCATGCTGTTACCCGGCTTCAAATTCATACCTCCGGAATCGTAAATGACTCCTTTACCGACCAGGACGATTGGTTTTGCCGGAATAGCATTCGCGGGCTTCCATTCCGCTACGATGAACACCGGCGGCTCCATGCTTCCCCGGTTGACGGCCATGATGCCGCCCATTTTCAGGGCCTGCAGTCTCGATTTGTTCAGGATCTCGACCGAAACACCCGCCTGCGAAGCCTCCCGCTCCACTTCGAGTGCAAAGGAAGTCGCCGTCTGATGGGAATTGGGCGTGTTGGTCAGATCACGACACCAGGAAACCGTCCCGACAAGGGTGTTCAGATTTAACGGTGAAATGATCCCTGAACCGGGATTGCCATCAAAATCATCGATCGTAGCTGAAAGAAAACCGGAATATATCTCAATTTCGCGCAGGGTATTCACTTTTTTCCCATCCTTTCTGAAACGGAGGTACTGATAACTCCCCAGAGCCATCCCTTCGGCCAGGGCAAGCGCCTCATCACCATTGCCTTCAACATCGAAAACCGCAACCCGTTCCGCCTTTTGATCATTCAGGCTGCGGGCAATTTCGGCCCCTCCCTTGCGGCACCCCTCCAGCCGTTTTTCAGGGTCCTGTTCCTTCCGGATGAAAAACAGGAATACCTGGTAAGTAATGCGGTTCAGCGTAACGACACTTTTTCCCTCCGCCTCAACCTGTTGTCGCAGGTAATTCTTTTCGGCCTGGTTGAAAATTCCTCCCGGGAGTTTGTTCCATCTCGAAACGACTACCACCAGGTTATCGAGTTCCTGTTCCCTCGAACTGATCTTGATTTCAGGTATCATGATTTTCGTAATTTTGTATCGGAATCCGGCAAAATTAGGAAAAATCCGTGGCTGCCACGACTGGAAAAAAGGATTCCTCAATTTCAAAGTAATCGCTCAAACTATGCTGAATCGGGAGGAACTGATCGACAAAGCGCTGAACCTGGAATTCCTGACCGTTGAAGAGGGCGCACATCTTTTCCGTTCATGCCGGCTTCCGCAAATGATGTGGCTGGGCCATGAATTACGCCTCCGGCATCATCCCGGTAACACGGTGACCTGGATCATCGACCGGAATGTGAATATCACCAACGTCTGCATCTCGGGATGTAAATTCTGCAATTTTTACAGGCCATCGAACAGCAGCGAGGCTTATATCACCACGATCCCCGAATACTGCCAAAAAATTGATGAGATGATGCTGCTGGGAGGCAACCAGTTGCTGCTCCAGGGCGGTATGCATCCCCATCTCGGAATTGAATTCTACGAAAACCTCTTCCGCGAGCTGAAGCAACGTTATCCCGGGCTCAGGCTGCATGCCTTAGGGCCTCCGGAGATCGTACATCTGTCAGGTCTTGAGAACCTTCCATACCGGACCATTCTCGAACGGCTGGTGGCTGCCGGGATGGACAGCCTGCCGGGGGCGGGCGCCGAAATCCTCTCCGACCGGGTGCGAAAAATCCTTTCACCGGTAAAATGCAGTGCCGGCGAATGGCTCGGGGTAATGCGGGAGGCCCACCGTCTCAACCTTACGACCTCGGCCACCATGATGTTTGGCCACATCGAAACCCTGGAAGAACGGCTCGACCATCTTGTGGCATTGCGAACCCTTCAACAGGAAAAACCAGCAGGCAATAAAGGATTTCTTTCCTTCATCCCATGGCCGTTCCAGGATGACGGCACCGTTCTGAAAAAGAAAAGCGGTGTGCAAAACAAGGTAAGTCCCGAGGAATATATCCGGATGATCGCCCTCAGCAGGATCATGCTTCCCAACATTCCCAACATTCAGGCATCCTGGCTTACGGTGGGAAAAGAGACCGGACAACTCTGCCTTCATGCAGGGGCCAACGATTTCGGGAGTATCATGATCGAGGAAAATGTCGTTCGGGTAGCCGGCGCCAGCCACCGGTTCGATGCCGTGGGGATTCAGGAAGCGATCCGGGAAGCCGGATTTGAACCGGTACGCCGTAATCAGGATTTTCAGGTCATCATCTGATTAGCGGAAAGAACAGGAAATAATTTTTGTAAATCTGCTCCCGACAGTCATATAAAATGCCCGGACGGAAACCGGCAAAAACCGCTTCCGCACCGGGCAAATTCAATGCATATCTTTCGGGATCCGTTCAGGAAACTTACTTCCCTGCAAACTTTAGCAATCCCTGCTGCTGCCAATCAGCATACATCTTCCCGGCAATCTTGTAAGCTACTTCGTCGATGTATTGGGGGTCGTCGATGGAAATTTCCGCGGTCCAGATCAAACCGTTGTTACTGTTTGCGTAAAGATTGGCATGGAGGTTCACAGTAGAGGTGGTGACCCAGTAACCGCCGGAGGTCACTACATTGGTGCCGAATCCGTACACGGGATATCCCCAGTTATAATAGTTGTAATAGTTATAGTAATAGTCGGGATAAACGGTGGTGGTCGGTGGCACATAGCTCTGCGATTTATCGGTTCCTTTGTAGGTAATGACAAGGATACCATCGACACCCAGGCTGTCGAACTTCTTCTCAAGCTGTATCAGATCGTATTTGACGCCGGGTTGGATGAAATTGAGCGATTCCGTGGCTTTAAATCCTTTGTTGTTGAAGTAGTTCACGGCATACTGTTCAAAAGGTTTCTGGTATTCCAATTTATTAAACATCGCCCAGACAACTACGTTCCCCATCTTCTGGGTTTCCTTGGGGTTGGTCCATGTGGTCATGGTTACCGGACTGCACGATGTGAATAAATAAGTGACCAGGATCACCAGGATCGACGGCAGGAGTAGGTTTCGTTTCATGGTAAATGATTTAAGGTTTGACATTTCTTTCAGTTCCAAAAGTAGAAAAAACAATGGTTCAAAACGAAAAAACCTTTCCAGTCAGATCTCCTGCCGGAACCAGCTCATGATCTTCGCGGTCGCACCGCGGTTTTCATCCACATAGTTGCGGCAACATTCACTGGTTTGCCGGTATAGTAATGGATCGCCCGTCAGTTTCTCCACAATCAGCCGGAGCTCCCGGGTGGTGTTGAGGGTAAAGGCGCCGCCAAGCCCGACCAGGTCGACAGCCTCTTTGAATTTGTGATAGCCGGGACCAAAAAGCACCGGGACGCCGAACGTTATGGGTTCCTGGATGTTGTGCAATCCGGTTCCGAAACCGCCCCCGATAAATGCAACCGTTGCGTACCGGTACAATTGCGAAAGGATCCCGACGGTATCAATGATCAGGATATCGGCGGTGCTGTAATTCTCGCCGGTGAGTTCCGAGTACCGGATGGCAGGAACCCCCAATCCTTCAGAGATTTCATGGATCCTGCTTTCACCGGTATCATGCGGCGCAATGATAAACTTCAGGGTTCTGCCGGATTCCGGCCCGGTTGTTACAGTTCGATTATTCTGCTGTTCCTGAATGACATCCCGGATCCATGGAAACAGGACTTTTTCATCGGCAGGCCAGGTGCTGCCGCAAATAAAAACCGGGTACGTCCCCTTGAATTGCTCGATGAGCGGAAAGGAAATTTGTTTCTGAGCAATCGCGTAAACCCGGTCAAAACGGGTATCCCCCGTCAGGGTGACCCTCGAAAAACCGGCCTGATTCAGCAGTTGAAGTGACTCGCGGTTTTGAACAAAAAAACGGGTTACACCTCCGAGTTGTTTCCTGGGCCAGGAGCCGTACCACCTGAAGAAGTAATGGGAGGGCCTGAACATTGCCGAAATATAATAGGTCGGAATTTGTCGGATTCTCAGCTCCCACAACATATTGAACCAGTAGTCATACTTTATGAAAACCGCCATGGAGGGTTGCACCAACCCGATAAATCGTTTTGCATGCCCGGGGAGATCCAGGGGGAGATAACTCACGCAATCGACCTGGTCATAGTTTTTGCGGATTTCGTACCCCGAAGGGGAGAAAAAGGTAAGTAGTATCCTGTACTCCGGCCATTCCGCCTTGAAGGCCTCAAGGACCGGCCTTCCCTGCTCAAATTCACCAAGCGAAGAGGCATGAAACCAGGCAACCGGGTTTTTCTCCCGATCCAGGCTTCGAGTCCAATGCTTCAATTTGGTAAACAAATCCCTGCGCCCGCTTACCCATTTCCCGGCCTTGTCGCTGAAGAGCGCCGCTGTTCGAAGGATCAGGCCGTAGCATTGAATGAATAACGTATAAATTGCTTTCATTCCGGTTTAACGGATCCCCGTTTCATGCTTAGTAATAGTAGAATTCCTTGGGTGTTCTCCGGTAAAGCGGGATCATCCATACTGCTCTGATCGTGTAAAACTGGCTGCTCAGGTTCCGTGTGTCTTTGAGACCCGTATCAAAATCCCGCTCCCGGTATGGTTTGGTCCAGGCCTGCATGAATTCAAACTGGACCGAAAAATTAAGCAACCGGGTATTGCTCAGGTACATGTAACCGATGGAACCGGTCAGGGCGATCCCGCCGTTTAACCGGTCATATCCCTTTTTGTAATCCCCTAAAAGCTGGGGAGCCGTATTGCCAGGGTTGTGGATCCTGATCTTGTCCTGAATGTATCCTGCGCCTGCGATGACCGTGAATCCCGAGTTCGGATTGGGTGATAAAACCGGGATCACCTTGCCGATCCGGGCAAGAAAATTATAACCCCGTTCGTAATATACCAGGTCGGCATAAAAACCATTGGCGTCGATGATGAAACCCTGACTGGTCGATATATTCCGCAGCATCGTATCACTGCCTTTTACGCTCTGACCAAACATGAAATTACCTTCAACACCGAAGAGCCAGTTGTGCTTTGTTTTGATCATAAATCCGCCGCCGATGCTCGAATTTGATCCAAATTGCCGGGCCAGGTCGCCACCCGGGAACTGATATCCGTATGCAGCATAAAAAATGGGGGTAAATATCGCCGAATCGCGGATGCTGACCTGGGCCTTCAGGAGCGTGGATCCCATGAACAGGCAGATGATCAGAAATAAAAGCCTTGCTGATTTCATGAATCGGGATTATTCAGAATTTGAAGATCACCCCCACAGAGGGGTTGAGTGTAGTAACGACTTTTTTAATCACATATTCTACCGGGGCGGAATAAACAGGTTCGTAAACGATCTGACCGGTTTTGGGATCAACATGTTCATCCCAGCGAATGAACTGGGAAGCGTATTGTCGCTCCTTTCCAGGCCATCCTGCCAAAAAATCAACCTGCATCCGTACAATGAATCGGGGCGTTACCAGATACCCGGCTCCTGCTCCGAGTTGTAAGGCAAACCCGGCGCCCTGGTTGTGGTTGTTGTTACCGGAATATGGATCAGTCGTGTTAAAATTGGAACTGAAAGAATAAATTAACCCCCCAAGTACCTGTGCAGAAATCTGAACCCGTTTCACAGTGGTCTCGAAAACCGGACCGATCAACAGGTAATGGTTGCTCCAGCTCCCGGTACCCAGCGTATAGCTCTGACCTTCGGGATAAACATGGTCGGCCGAATCTTTCAACGGATTCTGCTGAAAAATATATCTTAACTCCAGCCCGAAATGGTTCTTCCCCATCCAGTCAAAGGAGATCTGGGCCTGCCATCCCCCGGAGGCAAAGCCCGACTTTTTATCCTTCGGATCGGTAGCGCCATATTTGCCTACAACCATTGAATATCCTGCGGAAAACCCCAATGCCATGTTCCTGAATTTTTTTGTTGTCGCCGTTACCGGCGATTTCGATGTGGTCGTATCCGACACAGGCTGACCCGAAATATTCAGGATCGAAATAAAAAGAAAGAGGATCAACAGCGCTTTTCTCATGTTTCGTGAAGATCGGTCGACAAATGTAGTGATTTTTTATACCGCGGTTGGGTTTTTCAGGCTGATTTCCCGAAATCTGCCGGATAAACCTGACAGCATCGCTGATTTCAGAAATATTTTGTAGCTTTGAAGCCTGAAACATCGGTTCGTTGTCTAAGCAACTGATTGAATGTTACTTGATCTGAATACCTGAATGCATCACCCAAAATAATAAATCCAAACTCAATCAAATCTTTATGCGTAAATCTGTTTTTCTTTTCCTGTTCCTGATGAGTGTTGCCGGCATTTACACGAAAGCACCTGCCTGTACCAATTTTATTTTTACCAGAGGTTCTACCACCGATGGATCGGTAATGATCACCTATTCGGCTGATTCACACACGCTGTTTGGCGAGCTTTATCACTGGCCTGCAAGCGACTGGCCTGCCGGGAGCATGTTTGAGGTCGTTGAATGGGATACCGGCAAACCGCTCGGAAAGATCCCGCAGGTAAAACACACCTACAATGTTATCGGGAACATGAATGAACACCAGGTTGCCATTGGTGAGACCACCTTTGGCGGCCGGGAAGAGCTGGCTGAACAGCCCGGGGCCATCTGTGATTACGGGGCGCTGATCTATGTCTCCCTCATGCGTGCCAAAACCGCCCGCGAAGCCATCCGCATCATGGGTGAACTGGTTGCCAATTACGGATACGCGAGCAGCGGGGAATCGTTTTCCGTCTCCGATGCCAATGAGGCCTGGATCGTGGAATTGATCGGCAAAGGGAAAGTGGAAAAGGGCGCCGTATGGGTTGCCATGCGCATCCCCGACGGTTATGTCAGCGGCCATGCCAACCACCCCCGCATAACCCAGTTTCCGATGAATGATCCCGAAAATTGCCTTTACGCCCCCGATGTAATCACCTTTGCCCGCAAAATGGGATGGTTCAATGGCGAGGATAAGGAATTCAGCTTTTCTGATACTTACGCTCCGGTCGATTTCAGCGGAGCCAGAGCTTGCGAAGCGAGGGTTTGGGCAATGTTCAACCGGGTCAATTCAAACATGGGAATGTATCAGGACTATGCCATGGGACATATCGTGAACGGCAAATATGGTTATGCCACGAACCGGATGCCCCTCTGGATCAAACCCGATAAGAAGATCAGCGTGCAGGATGTGATGAACCTCATGCGTGACCACTATGAAGGTACCAAAATGGATATGAACAACGACCTCGGCGCCGGCCCGTTCCACTGCCCGTATCGCTGGCGTCCGATGACCTGGAAGGTCGACAGTGTCGGTTATGTTCATGAACGCGCCACCTCGACACAGCAAACCGGTTTCGTCTTTGTGGCCCAGTCACGCAACTGGTTGCCCGATCCCATCGGGGGAATCTTCTGGTTCGGACTCGACGATACCTATACCATGGTCTATTCACCCATGTACTGCGGCATGACCCGCGTTCCCGAGGCGTACCGCGTGGGCAACGGAGATTTGTACCACTTCAGCAACACCTCCGCCTTCTGGATCTTCAACATGGTCTCCAACTGGGCTTATACCAAGTACGATTACATGATCAAAGACATACAGCCGGTTCAGCAGGAACTTGAGAAAAAGTATGTCGAAGAAACCACCGCACTGATTGATAAAAAAGCCATGGAACTGTATAAAAAAGACAAGGCTTCGGGTATAAAATACATCACCGACTACTCCGTGAAAACGGGACAGTCAACGGTGAAGCGCTGGCAGGAACTGTTCCAGTATCTCTTCGTGAAATATATGGACGGCAATGTGAAAAAGGAAAAAGATGGCAAATTTGAAAGCAATCCTTATGGCGTTCCGGTAATGCCTTCTCAACCCGGTTATCCGAAATGGTGGCTGAAAGAAATCGTGGATGACCACGGGAAAGTAATCCTTCAAACCGGCACCTCAGCCCACTGATGGAACCGAAATAAAAATCAGACAGACCATGGAAGAATCAAACACCTCTTCAAAAAAGTATAAAGTTTTCGTGGCAATTCTGTCACTGGTCATCCTTGCCCTGCTGTTCTGGCTTTTCATCCAGCGTTCCCAACTCCTGAAAATGATCAAGGCTAAGGAAGCTGATAAAGTCGAACTTCAGCACGATCTCGATTCACTGATGACAGAGCACAACACCATAAAAGTTTCGTACGGCGCCCTCTCGGATTCCCTCAAAGTCAAAGACAGCATCATCCAGCAAAATGCCCTTGAGATCCGGAAGCTGCTCGACACGGAATACGAATACAACATCATCCGGAAAAAACTGGCCCGGCTCCAGAAAGTTGCCCAGGGCTATGTGCATCAGATGGATTCACTCTATACCGTAAACCGTGAACTGACGGCCGAAAACGACCGGATACGTCAGGTAGTAAAGACTGAGCAGAACCGGAATCAAAGCCTGATGAAAGACAAGGAAGAACTCCGTGAGAAGATGAACCAGGCTACATTTCTGAAGGCTTACGATGTTACTGCCAAACCTTACAAACTCAAATCGGGCGGCTCCAAAGAACAGATTACCGATAAGGCCAGCCGTACCGACCGGATCCGGATCTGCTTTACGATCGGCGAGAATCCCCTGGTTACTTCCGGTAAAAAGATCATCTACATCAGGATTCAAAGACCCGACAACGTGGTGGTCATCAAGAGCAAGTACGACACCTTTGTTTTTAACGGACAAACGCTTCCGTACTCGCTCCGCGAGGATATCGCTTACGAGGGAAAGGCCATGAACGTTTGCGTAGCCTGGACCAAGAAAGATACCGATAAACCCGCCATGAAGGGGAGGTACGTCGTTTCGGTATTCGCCGATGACAAAGCGATTGGCGAAGGAACGTTCGAACTCAAATAACCGGAAAAATTGATTTACGATTGCCATGATTGACGATTTACGATTGAAAATGTGCTAATGTGAGAATTTGAGAATTTGAGGATGTGAAAATTATGAATTGATTTTTTCTCTGTTCGCTAATCACTAATCGCTAATCACTAATCGCTAATCCCTATTCGCTAATCCCTATTCGCTATTCGCTAATTTGATTTTTTATTTATGCGTATCGGAATCCTTACTGCCGGCGGTGATTGTCCGGGAATCAATGCAGCCATCAGGGGAGTCGGGAAGACCGCGATCCTGGAATACGGGATGGAGGTTATCGGAATTTCATCCGGTTTTCTTGGCCTGATCAACGAAGAGTACATCAACCTGGAGGAGAACCTCCTCTCGGGCATTCTCACGCTGGGGGGTACCATTTTAGGGACTTCCCGCGAGAACCCGTTCAAAAAAGGCAGTGTTTTCAACGCGATTGACAAGCCCAAGCTGATAAAAAAACATTACCAGGAGTTGGGCCTCGATGCCCTGGTCTGCATCGGCGGGAACGGAACCCAGCGTACTGCCTCCCAGTTATCGGAAGTCGGGCTGAACATTATCGGCATTCCTAAGACGATCGACAACGATGTGTGGGGGACCGACGTAACATTTGGTTTCGATTCCGCCCTGTGGATCGCGACCGAGGCCATCGACCGTCTTCATACCACCGCCAACAGCCACAAGCGCATCATGGTCATCGAGGTGATGGGGCACCATGCGGGCTGGCTGGCCTTATATTCCGGAATGGCCAGCGGCGGGGATGTCATCCTGCTTCCCGAAATCGAATTCGACATCGATACGGTGGCACGCTGTCTGAAGAAAAGAGCCATCAATAAAAAACCTTACTCCATTGTCGTCGTGGCCGAAGGAATCCCGGTTCCCAAGGGGGAATCAGCCGGACATTACATTGCCAGCAACATCCTGCAGCTCACCGGGCTCGAGACCCGTGAAACCATCCTTGGTTATATACAGCGTGGCGGCAGCCCTTCGCCGATGGACCGGGTTCTGGCGACCCGTTTCGGAGCCCAGGCCGTTGAACTGATCGCCCAGAAAAAATTCGGACAGATGGTTGCGCAAAAGGGAATGGAAGTTACCTCAGTACCTTTATCAGAAGTAGGCGGAAAACTCCGTCTTGTACCCGGTGATCATCCGCTGATTGAGAAAGCGCGCCGGATGGGCGTTTGCTTTGGAAGTGAACGGTGCTAATCGAAGAATTTTATATCCTTGATGTTCAGCTGAAGGTTCACGGACCCATTCCATTCATTCTCCTCCACATGATAGCAGATGTTGAAGGGGATCTGTTTTTCGATCAGTCCGAAATGTTCTCCCTGCTGAAAAGCAATGGCCGAAAAAGGTCCTCCCGCGATTTCGGGATGTACGACTGATAATTTCAGGTGGTTTTTACCAACGATGCGTGATCCTCCGGCATCCATCACGCCCCGGGTCATGAAAACAGGTGCCATATTTCCCGGGCCAAACGGGGCGAACTGTTTCAGGGTACCATAAAACCTTGAATTGATCTCGCTGAGCGAAAGGGGTGCATCAATCTCCAGTACGGGAACCAGTTCAATACCTTCCAGTCGGCTGCTCACCGTCGCCTCAAACCGGGTGCAGAACGCCTCCAGGTTTCCGGGTTGCAACGACAATCCTGCCGCAAATTTATGACCCCCGAAATGTTCCAGAAGATCACTGCAGGCATCCACGGCCTCATAGATATCAAAATCCCTTACACTCCTTGCAGATCCGGTGATCAGTCCGTTCGAAAGGGTCAATACCACCGTGGGTCGGTAAAAGTTTTCGGTAAGGCGTGAGGCAACAATCCCGATGACTCCCTTGTGCCACTCAGGATGATAAATGACTGTGGAACGCGCGTTCCGGAGCTTTTCATCGCCCTCTATCATGGCCATGGCCTGTTGGGTGGCCAGCGAATCGAGCGTTTTTCGCTCGGTATTGTATGCGTTGATTTGCTCGGCCAGCAGGTTCGCCTCTCCCGGATCCTGGGTGATCAGCAGCCTGACCGAATTCTTACCGCTTTCAATACGGCCCGCGGCATTGATCCTCGGGCCAATCATAAAGACCAGATCGGTGATGGTAAGTTCCCGGTTGAAAACGTACCTCCCGCTGCCATCATCGTTTTTAAGTACGCTGGAATAGCGGAGCAATGCCTCCAGCCCGGGCCTTGGCTTCGTGTTGATCAGCTTCAACCCGAAATAAGCCAGAACCCTGTTTTCGCCGGTAATGTCGACAATGTCGGATGCAATGGCAATAACGACGAGGTCAAGATATTGAATCAGCTTTTCAAAATCGATCCCGAAAAATTGGGCATAGGCCTGAACCAGCTTGAATCCGATCCCGCAACCCGACAACTCCTTGTAAGGATAGGAACAATCCGCCCGTTTGGGATCGAGGATCGCGCTGGCCGGCGGAAGGTCGGCTCCCGGACGGTGGTGATCGCAGATGATAAAATCGATCCCTTTGCTTTTGGCATACGCCACCTTTTCGACTGCCTTGATCCCGCAATCGAGTGCGATGACCAGCTTGAATCCGGCGTCGTAAGCAAAATCAATCCCCTTCACCGATATGCCATATCCTTCATCGTACCGGTCGGGAATGTAAAAATCAATCTCTGTATAAAAGCTTTGAAGAAACGTGTAAACAAGCGCCACTGCCGATGTTCCGTCAACATCGTAATCGCCGTAAACCAGTATTTTTTCATGATTCGTGATGGCTTCCGCGATACGGGCAATGGCCTTATCCATATCCTTCATCAGGAAAGGATCATGAAGATCCGATAAGGAAGGCCTGAAGAATGTCTTGGCTCCCTCAAAAGTGGTGATTCCCCGCTGCACAAGGAGGTTGGTAAGCGACACTCCGATACCCAGACATTGCGACAATTCTTTTGTAATTGCCGAATCCCCCTGCGGTTTTAATACCCAACTTTTATCCATCTTAATTTTCCTACGGCTAAATTACAAAAAAAACAGATCGAAATCATTTCCTGGCCATATTATAATTTTTACCCGGACCAGGGTTTCCGGTCAGCGGAATTTTCTACAGAAGAAATCAAACCGGAATTCTTTGTCAATCAGAATTCAGCATTTTTCGGGGTCCGGGGAAATGGGATAACATCCCGGATATTCGACATCCCGGTTACAAAGAGGATCAGCCGTTCAAAACCCAGGCCGAAGCCTGAGTGGGGCGCTGTTCCGAAGCGACGCGTATCCAGATACCACCATACATCCTTCTCCGGTATGTTCAGTTCATGAATCCGCTTGACCAACAGGTCATAGTTCTCCTCGCGCTGACTGCCTCCGATGATCTCTCCGATCTTCGGGAAAAGCACATCCATTGCCCTGACGGTCTTCCCATCGTCATTCTGCTTCATATAAAAAGCCTTGATCTCTTTGGGGTAACCCGTAAGAATGACCGGCTTACCGAAATGTTTTTCAACCAGGTACCGCTCATGCTCTGCCTGCAGATCCGTGCCCCAGTCGACCGGAAATTCCCACTGCTGGCCCGAAGCCTTCAGGATATCGATAGCCTCCGTATATTGAAGCCGTTCAAAACGGGTACCCACAATCCCTTTCAGCCGGTCAATCAATTCCTGATCATACAATCTGTTCAGAAATTCAAGATCATCATAACAGTGGTCAAGCGCGTACTGAATCAAATACTTCAGAAAATCCTCCGACAGATCCATGTTGTCGTTGATGTCGTAAAAAGCCATCTCGGGTTCAATCATCCAGAATTCGGCCAGATGCCGCGGCGTGTTTGAGTTTTCGGCCCGGAAGGTCGGCGCAAAAGTGTAAACCAGCGATAAAGCAAGCGCCCCGAGCTCCGCTTCGAGCTGGCCGCTTACCGTCAGGTTGGTCTCTTTGCCGAAAAAATCCTGTGAATAATCTATATGTCCGTCGGGTAACCGGGGTGGATCCTGATCATCAAGCGTGGTGACCCGGAACATGGCGCCGGCGCCTTCGGCATCCGACCCGGTGATGATCGGCGCGTGGATGTAGAAAAAACCATGGTCGTTGAAATACTTATGAATTGCAAATGCCATCGCGTGCCGGATGCGAAAGATCGCCCCGAAAGTATTCGTACGCGGACGAAGATGGGCAATATCCCGTAAAAATTCCAAAGTGTGCCCCTTCTTCTGCAAGGGGTAGGTTAAAGGATCAGCCGTACCGTAAACCTCGATGCGTTCAGCCTGAATCTCAACCGGCTGCCCGGCGGCAGGAGATTCCACCAGCTTCCCGGTCACACAAATACAGGCGCCGGTCGACACCTCTTTCCAGTTATTTAAAGCAGCCTGATCTGGCAAATTGCCAGTTGTATTACCATAAACCGTTGCAAAGTCAACAATAATCTGAATGTTTTTAATGGTAGAACCGTCATTCAATTCAATAAATCCGAAGGTTTTTTTGTCCCTTTTGGTCCTGACCCAACCCTTGACGGTCACATCCCGTCCGTAATCTATCGATTTCAGCAGATCGCAGATCTTGTTTCTTCTCGTGTGTTCCATAAGATTTCTGAAAATGAAGCCGCAAATTTACAGAATTGTCGCGAACAAATAAGCCTGATGATTTATTCCCCGACCACACCGGCGTTACAGGAATTGACTTCAGGCGCCTGAAATACAATCCGGCCGCATTGGGTATGACCGGGTTTGGGATAGAAAAACCGGATGCCGCCGGTTTGTAACCTGTCGGCCCTTACCTCGTCAAAGAACCAAACTTTACACATGAACACCACTACCCATGAACATATGCCCCGTTGGGCCAGGAAATGCGACGAATTCGGAAAACGACATTGTGACGAAAAGTCATACGGAAAAAGAAAAGGCGAATATGTCGGTAATATCATCTTTAACCTGATCTTTTTGTGGATCGTAAACAAAATTCCCGACTGGAATCCCGGATTTATTGGCGGTAACTATGGCGCGGTACTCTGGATCCTGAATGTCAACATTCTGATCCAGATCGGCGGAAATGCCCTGATGTGGATATTCGATTTCAGGATGCTCAGGTATCTCTCGCGGATCATCATGGAAGCATCCTCCTTTTTAACCGTGATGACCCTCTACTTTATCTATCCATTTGATTTCAGCCATTATCTTAATCTCGCCTGGATTGACCGTATTCTGCCGATCCTGTTTATCATCGCCATGGTGGTATCAGCCTTTAAAGTGGTCGGCAACATCTGGAAGCTGATCTTCTGGCGCCCCTGACCAAAATTCAGAACAGAAGCTTTTGAGATTGCGTACCTTTGCAGGCTGTGACCTCTGACATACATATTACGCCATTGCGTGACTGGCTTGCGGCGCCGGCCATTCCATTGGTTATTGCAGGGCCGTGCAGCGCCGAAAGTGAGCTCCAGGTCATGGAGACGGCAATCGCCCTTGCCCGGAACCCGCAGGTCGGGGTCTTCCGCGCCGGTATCTGGAAACCGCGCACCCGCCCCGGTTCTTTCGAAGGCGTCGGAACCCGCGGACTGAAATGGCTTTGTAAGGCCAGGGAAGAGACCGGTTTGTTGCTTACGGTTGAGGTCGCCAACCCCGGGCACGTTCGCGAAGCCCTCGACCATGGGATTGATATACTGTGGATCGGCGCCCGCACCGTGGTCAATCCATTTGCCGTGCAGGAGATCGGGGAAGCCATTGGCGACCGGAACATCCCCGTCATGGTTAAAAATCCGCTGAATCCCGATCTGAAAACCTGGGTGGGCGCCATCGAACGTCTGAATCAGATGGGATTTCATAAACTCATCGCCATCCATCGCGGATTCTCGTTTTTTAACCGGTCGGTTTACCGGAACGCCCCTATGTGGGAGATCCCCATCGAATTGAAAAGCCTCTGCCCCACCCTCCCGGTTCTGGTCGATCCAAGCCATATCTGCGGAAACCGGGAACTGATCCCCGCAACCATCCAGAAAGCCCTCGACCTGGAAATGAATGGCGTAATGATCGAAGTCCACCACCAGCCTTCGAAAGCGCTTACCGATAAAAATCAGCAGATCACACCCGATCACCTCGCCACGATACTCCGCTCCCTGATCATCCGGCATGAGTCAGGCCCCCCGGAATTTGAGAACAAGCTTGAAGCGTTGCGTTCCGAAATCGATAAACTCGATGTTGAACTGCTTGAGATCCTGGCCCGCCGGATGAATATCGTGGAAGAGATCGGACAATATAAAAAGGATAACGGAATCACGATCCTCCAGATCAGGAGATGGAACCAATTGATCCGTGAAAGGATCGAAAACGGGATAAACCTGGGGCTGAGCCGCGAATTCCTCATGGAACTGCTTCGGGCTGTTCACGAAGAGGGTATCCAACGACAATTAGACGTCATGAACCAGAAGGAAGATCCCTCCTGATCACATCCATTTCTTGATCTTGAAAAATATCACCATCAGAATGGCCAGCAGGGCCATGGATCCTGAAACAATGTAGAAAGAAAATGGATGATCCTGTACCGGTAACTTGATATTCATGCCGTAAAGACTGGCAATGAATGTAAGGGGAAGCAGGATCGATGAAACCAGCGTGAGAATCTTCATCACCTCGTTGGTCTTGTTAACCTGCAGGGAATCAAAGGTCATGGAATATCCTTTTATCAACTCCCCGTCATCTTCGACCATGTCCCAGATCTTTTGATAGTAATCCATTATGTTCCCCCAGTAGTCTTCCATATCGTCGGCAAATCCCTTGATAGCCCCGCTCTGAAGTTTATTGAACAAAACGATCTGGGGCTTGAACATGGTGTTAAGAAGGATAACGTTTTTCCGGGTTTTCGAGATCTTTTCAATGAGCTGTTCCGCCTTTTTACCGAAGATCGCCTTTCCGCAGTCGTCCACGTTTTTATCGACCTGCTCCACCAACCGCTGGGTATCTTTGGTCAGATGATCCAGGATCTGGTAGAAGAGGGCATCGCTGCTTCCCACCTCCATCCGGCCGGTTGCCTGCGACTTGGCTTTTTCCCTGTTGAACAGCTCCTTCAACAACCATTGTGATTTCCCGAGACTGATCAGGTAATCCTTTCCCCAGAAGAACTTTATTTCACGGGTTTCGATGAACTGTTCGGTCACGCCAAAGGCAGGAAAATGGAGGATCACAAAATAATAATCATCATAAATATCGATTTTCGGACGGAGATTCACTTCAGTCCTGCAGTCTTCCAGATCCAGGTGATGGAAATGATAGCGTGCTTTGAGCGCCTGCAAATCCTCTTCCGTGGGCCGGGTGATATGCGACCAACGCAGGGTTCCGAATTTTATGGTTTCGATCATGACAACTTCATTATTTCCAGGTAAAGGTATGGATCATGTGCTCCAGATCGACCCTGAGAAAGTCGATAACCGGGGCCAGTGAATCGTTGTTCGGGACCATGTTGAAGTAAAGCGCGCCTCTTACAAAATGGCGTGTACTGTCGGTCAGGTAAAATTGTATAGCCGATGCGGCGTCGGCTCCCCGGATGTCGTAGATCAATCCGAAAACATTCCTGGAGGGATCGGCGTATTCACGTTGGGTAATGGCGCTGGCCTTGGGTATGTGCTTGTTCACCAGGGTCCGGGCATCTTCAAGCAGGCTGGCAAGATTGCCGTGAACGGGCTTGTAACTAATGTGCAACGTGGCGTGAAATTGCGGATAATTGATATTGATCCAGTAAGGTTCTGCCAGTTTGCTTCGGTCAGGCGTCACAGAAGCATAAACGGGAAATGAAAAAGCATAGGGGAAGGTAGTGTCGAACATCTGGTAATTTTTTACCGGGAAATCGATGCGGTAATAACCCCTGGGCTTCGGTGTGTATGAGCCGGAACAGGAAAGCATGAAAAGGAAGAGTAACAGAAAAATGGATAAGGAGGTGAAGGGGTGCAACCACGGGTAGCGTCTGAACCATTGACGGGTAGCATGAAATTCAGGAAAAGCTGAAAAATCATGAAAGCCGGTCTTGAAAAGAACTGGTAAACGATTGAATATGTTCCGCATTCCGAACTTCAGATTATGTCGATTTGTTCAAGTTACACACCGGTGCACCCACTCACCCCGGATCATTTCAGAAGGGCAGGTCATCCTCGACCCCACCGTTGACCGAAGGAAAATCCTCCCGGGTCGCTTCGGTAGCCGGTGCGATTCCCGGTCCCTCTTCTCCACGACGCTGACCTCCGCCAAGCATCTGCATGGAATCGCCCAGGATCTCGAAAATGAATTTCTTCTGACCCTCTTTATCCTCGTAATCCCTCCTGCGAATCCTGCCTTCAAGGTAAATGGTCTGTCCCTTTTTTAACCATTTCTCCGCGATGTCGGCGAGGCCCCTCCACAAAACGATGTTGTGCCACTCCGTGTGGGTCGCCTTCTCACCATCTTTCCCTTTGTAAGTCTCCGTGGTGGCCAGGGTGAATGCCGCCTTCTTTACGCCGTTCTCAAAATTCTGAATTTCCGGATCTCTCCCCAGATTCCCGATCAGAATCACTTTATTGACTCCAGTTGCCATAACAATTAATTTTTTTGGTTAAAACTCCGTGAACAAATGTACTTAATTTTTAAGGTTAATCGGGCCGGACGGCAAAAGGTAATACTGATTTTCAACTTTTTTTCAGGGAATAATGGATCGGGTACTATTTCGTTTTACGGCTGCTTAAAAGATCATCCACGATATCCTCCACCACGACCACTCCTTCGGTCATCCGGTTTTTGTTGATGACCGGTACAGCAAGCAGGTTGTACTTTGAAACGAGACCGGCCAATGAATCAACCTTATCGTTATCGAAAACCGTCACCGGGTTCTTTTTCATGATGTCGTGAAGCGTTTTTTCGGGATCGGCCAGAACGAGTTCGCCAAGCGAGATAACCGAAACAAAGCGCTCCTTCTGGTCGGTGATGATCAGGGTATGGATGTGGGCCGGTTCGGGTTGCTGACGCCTCAACTCCTCCAGGGTTTGCGCTACCGTCATCCCCTCATGAAAAGAGTAGAAATCGGTAGTCATGAGCGAACCCACGTATTGATCCTGGTACTCGAGAAGTTCCCTGACCTCCTCCGATGATTCCTTTTCCATCTCTTCCAGAAGCTTCTCGGCCTGTTCATCATTGAGGGCATCGAGGAGGTCGGCCACCTCATCGGCAGGCATCTTTTCAAGTACATCGGCAACTTTTTCGACCGGAAGACTTTCGACCAGCCGGATCTGGGCATGGGGTTCCAGCTCCTCCAGCACATCGGCCGCCTGCTCCTCATCGAGCGATGCGAAAAGGTAGGTCCGCGTTGTCAGGTCCAACTCCTCAATGATATCCGCCAGATCAGAGGGGTGCAGGGTGTTCAGCCGGGAAGTCGGCCGGGAGAGTTTCAGCATGGAATTCGACAATCCAACCGCCTCGATATCATCCCACAAAATAAATTTTCCCGGAATATTGATCCGGAGCGGACCGAGCAGGATCTGAAAAGGTTTTTCAATTCCCACCCGTCGCAACAACCCGTCAAAACCGACATCTACCGCGATCACGTAAGTGCCGGCCGGGATGATCACCATCCGGATATCGTTAACCCGTACCAGTTTCCGGCCATGGATATCAACGATCTGCTTGTCCAGCACGTTTTCGGCAAGCCACAAACTGTTATGGAACAACCCGGGCGAAATATCATGGATCTCCAGGCAGGTTATGCGCCATTGCCTTTTGAATTTTTTTATTTCGAACGATGAAAAATCAAGGACCCGGGTCTGGGCTCCCTTTTTCACCCGGATGGCAACTACTTTCGGCCGTACAGGCTCATTTTCCTTGCCCGGAAGGGTGGACTGATCGATTAAAAAATCTTTGATCCTCCCGAGAATGGTACCGTCGTCAGAGATGTAATTCTTTCCGAGAATCTGACTTAAATAGAAGGTCATTTGCGATGTCATGGGTGCCTCCTTCTCTTTTTATTCCGCTGTATGGAAGGATGCAACACGCCGGGTCATACCCGGTGCGACACCTTTCAGTGCAGGGGTGGATTGATCTTGTTGCTTCGCGCAGGTCCGTCGTCCATTTCAAAATTTAAAAAATCGGGGGCAAAGATAAATAAATCCCTGAGATAACGGTCGATTAATCTTGGCACGGGAAAGAATTTCAGATCGCTGAAGGTCACCGCCTGATAGGGCAACCGGGGCTTAACCGAAAAATGAAAATGGTAAAACCAGACCGACAGATTCTGATGGGTCAGCTTGTGTTTCACCGGACCGGTGACACCATGGAACTCAGGATGATGCGGGGCGAACCATCGCGTGAGCTTTTTCAGGGGTAAGGGCCCGGCATCAGCCGAACCGGAATCCTCCGGGTACTGAGGAAAATCAAAGAGATTACGCCAGATATCGTTTCCATCCCTTTGTTTCACAAACAAACCCGGTTCATTGCCCTCCCGGTAGGTCATCACCATGTAATGCAGCGTACGGTCCCTGATTACAGGTTTTATTGATTTTTTTGGCAGCAGGTGCACCCTCCCGGTTTTGTACGCCAGGCATCCTGAGCGAAGGCAACAGCCGGCACAACCCGGGTTGGACGGAACACAAAGGGTGGCGCCGAATTCCATGACGGCCTGGTTGAAATCTCCCGGGCGGTCAGGGTCGATCAGGGCCAGGGCAAGATCCCGGATCTCTTTCTTTCCCGGGGCGTTATCGACGGGCCTTTCGATTCCGAAAAATCTTGAAAACAGGCGCAACACGTTGCCATCCACCACCGGGCAGGGCAAATTAAATGCGATGGAGGCGATGGCCGCGGCTGTATAATCGCCAATCCCTTTTAACGCTTTGATGGAGGCATAATCGCCCGGGAACACGCCGTGGTATCGGTCCATGATCACCCGCGATGCAGCGAGCATGTTCCGGGCTCTGGAGTAATAACCCAATCCCTGCCATAGTTTTAACAGCTCCTGCTCTTCAGCCCCGGCCAATGACCTGATATCGGGGTAAGCACGGGTGATATTGATAAAATATGGCAACCCCTGTTCGACCCGGGTTTGTTGCAGGATAATTTCAGAAACCCAGATGAGATACGGATCCCGGGTTCTCCGCCAGGGGAGATCCCGCTTGTTCTGCAGGTACCAGTCGATTATAGTTGTGGTAAAATCCATAAAAAATCAATAACGAAAATAAATTGCATTGTAGCGTGGTAGCGAAAATAATTAATTCGTCAATCGTAAATCATGTCAATCGTAAATTAACTTTCATTTTCTCTGCAGGGTTCCGCCTGATCAGATTGGTGTACCGCACCGAATGCGTTTGTCTGTATAGTTTTTTCAGTACAGGTCATATAGTTTTTTCAGTAGGTCACTGTATCGTACATGACGTAGTCTTAGACCAGACTTAGACAAGTCTTAGGCCACTCTTAGATAAGAAAAGGTTTAAATGGGAATCCTGAACCCGACGAATCTTTCTTAACACGTGATGCTTCAGTCATCTTTAAGATGACATACAAATTTACAAAATATTTTCGGCTTTTTATTCTCTAAAAATACTTTTAACCTGTCAATCGTAAATTGGTTGTTGACTTTTAGTCAACAACCAATTTCCCTTCCACCACGCTCTCGTTCATGAACACCACCCGGGCGAAGTACATCCCCGCCGGCCAAGCTGAGGTGTTGATATGCACGGTGGTTTGTTGTTTGGGAATCTCCATCGTGAACATAAGCTTGCCGGTAATACTGAGAATGTCCAACCTTGTTTTATCCCACTGGAACCAAGTGGTTGTGGATGACAGGATGCTTCCCGGATTCTGCCTGACCAGGTATTGGGGCATAACGATGGTGACCTGCTCCGCGGCTGGGTTCGGGTAGATGTGCAGCCGGGTCTTTTCGGGATGCTGTTCGGCATCGTCCAATCCCACGATTACCACCTCGCAATCGTCCAACGGCACGGTATCTGATACGATCGGGTGCGGGCAAAGGCTGTCGTAGGTGAAGGGCCGGGTATAAATGCTGTCGTATTCAAGGTCGGAGGTGAGTTTGAAGGCATAGGTCTGCCAATTCATGGTTGTGTTGTTAAACACTGGGCCCCCGACTATAATTCTATTATTATAAGTAATATCAGAGGCACGAATGATATCATCTTTATTGAGAAGTATCGTTTTCTGATTGATGAAATTACCATTTGAATCGGTTTTAATAACTGCGGTTGTATCAGTGCCCGTACCAAGCCATCCGGCGCACAATACCATCGTAGAGTCCTGAAACCAGTTGATCGTCGTAGCTTCACCAAGTGATGATGTGGTCTTTAAATCCTTATAAAGTACAGGGGCACCATTATTCGAGGTTTTAAACATACTAGGTGAATCCCCTCCGGGTGCAGTTGTCCTGGCCCGCCTCCCTGACGTATAGATATTGTTCTTCGTGTCAACAATCGATAACCTGCCATCGCTATACACGCCATTATTTGTTCCCCAGGGAACCTCAAACACGGAGGTTCCGTCAAATGCAACCTTGATCAGAATTATTTTTATAATACTTTTCCCCGGATAGGTTGGATCGGGATAATAAGCTTCACCGGTTACGACAATACATGAGTCGGATGTCTTTGTTAATGAAAATGAAACCTCTGAAGAAAATATCGGGTTAGTTAAATAAACCTGGCTCCATACAACCTCACCCAATGAGTCTAACCGGAAAAGCCAGATCTGTTCTTGATTTCCAGATTTCCAACCACTTATTAATGCAATATAATCATTGTCCTCGATGGTTTCGATATCCATACCTCCAGAACTGCAACCCGGGGCATTGTATATTTTACACCATTCTTTCTCAAAACAACTATTCAATTTGATAATAAACGGATCCGTACAATTTGATTGTAGTTTATTGGTTATTCCAATTTCAATAATCCCTTCACTCAGGGTAGGTCGTGCATTAAAAAATGGAAAATAGCTACTTGCGTTTCCGTAAGATTTTTGCCATAAAGGATACCCGTTAATATCAGTTTTAAACAGCAAGCCTTTGGCAAAATAAGCATTGTCGTATTCACTACCGGAAAATAAAAAACCTTTATCGTATTGTTCCGATAAGGAGTAAACAAGTGTGCTTAGACTATCACCATAAACACGAATCCATTGTTGGGCATTGGATCCAAAATAACAAAACAGAATAATTATTCCTGTCAAGAATATCTTGTAGTTCATAAATAAAGCAGTCGCCTATGCTGATATCAAAGTTAGCATATTAATGATTGATGGGGAATAATTGAACTAACAACCAAAAAGTTGTATCCAAAAAACAGCCATCCCTCAAATTTTTATTAATTTTGACAAAAATGCGAATCAGATGGAACGAATAGTGAATTTGCATATCGAAAGATTACCGGAAGGCTTTTATCTTGCTACCTCCGATAATGTACAGGGACTGATTGCACAAGGCAGAACGATATCTGAGACCATTGAAATCGCTAAAGATGTTGCAAAAAAATTAATCGAGGCCCAGGAAGGGCAGATCTCCGGGCTACGGTCCTTCTCCGACAGTTTTGATTACCCTTTGGTTATTGGAGTTTAGATGGGGCAGCTCGCAGGATTCAGATACCGCGATATTGTCCGGATACTAAAACTGTCTGGATTTATTTTTCATCGACAAGCCGCAGGAAGCCATGAAATTTGGCATAATCCATTGACAAACAGATATACCACTGTACCAAATCATTCGGGTGATATGCCGGAAGGAACGTTACGGGCCATTTTACGCCAGGCAAACATTGATGTAGAAGAATTTATAAAATTGACATAATTCGCAAATCGTCAATCATGTCAATCGTAAATTATCAGGATTTTCCCTTCCGCCACACTCTCATTCATAAACACCACCCTGGCGAAGTACATCCCCGCCGGCCAGGCCGAGGTATTGACCTGAACGGTGGCTTGTTGTTTGGGAATCTCCATCGTGAACATCAGTTTGCCGGTAATACTGAGAATGTCCAACCGGGTTTTGTCCCACCGGAAATAGGTGGTTGTGGATGACAGGATGCTTCCCGGGTTTTGCCTTACAAGGTACTGGGGCATAACAATGTTGACCTGACCTCCGGCAGGGTTGGGATATATTTGTAGTTTGGTCTTTTCGGGATGCTGCTCCGCATCGTCCAATCCCACGATCACCACCTCGCAATCGTCCAATGGCACGGTATCCGACACGATCGGGTGCGGGCAGAGGCTGTCGTAGGTGAAAGGCCGGGTATAAACGCTGTCGTACTCGAGATCGGAGGTGAGTTTGAAGGCATAGGTTTTGATCAAACCTCCTGAGGCGACCGTTCCGGCAAGAATTACCCGGTTATTGTAAGTTATATCTGAACTGAAAAACCCACTGGCAGCATTTATCAATAAAACCTTTTCATTCAGGATATTTCCCATTGTATCTGTGCGAATAACCCCAGTAGTGTCTATTCCTGAGGGTGGCTTCCAACCCAAACATTGCACCAGTGATGAATCCTGAAACCAACTAATTGACGTTGAAATTCCCAAGCCGGAAGTGGATTTGAGGTCTTTGTAAAAGACTGGCTCGCTATTCTTTGATGTTTTAAACAGGCACGGTGAATCTCCTCCCGGAGCCGTTGTTCTGGCACGCCGGCCGGCAGTATAGATATTATTTTTCAAATCAACCACCGATTGCCTGCCATCGCTGTACACGCCATTATTTGTTCCCCAGGGCACCTCGAAAACAGCAGTTCCATCCAATTTAACTTTTATCAGGATAACTTTAATGATACTCTTTCCAGGATAGGTCGGATCGGGGTAATAGGCTTCACCGGTAATAATAACATCATCATCAGTAGTCATTACAAGCGAATGTGATATTTCGGACCAAAACAGTGGATTGGTTGCATAAGCTTGCACCCAGTTTACTTCTCCTTCCGGTGTCAGATTAAAAAGCCAAATTCTTTTTTCTTCCCCCGTCTTCCACCTGTCAATTAATGCAATGTAACCGCTATCTGGAATCGTTACAATGTCTTTCATCCATGAACTACAGTCCTGGGAATTATAAATCTTACACCACTCTTTTTCCCCACAATTGTTTACTTTTACCAGCAAGGGATCTGTACAACCTGATTCCAGTTGGTTTGTAGAACCAGACAAAACCAAGCCTCCACTGATAGCCTCCCTGACTGAAGTGTATTGATTCATTTGTGATGGTTTTCCATACGAAATTGACCATCGTACATATCCATTAATATCAGTCTTCATGAGGTAACCATTATAGGTCCACCCTTTGTATTTCTCCCCTGAAAACAAGTAACCTTTATCATAATGCTCTATTACTTTTTTCAATTCGATATTTGAAGAAGTATCTGAGAAAATACGAATCCATTGCTGCGAATATGATTCGTAAGAGAAAAACAGACACACAATCCCGGTCAAGAATATCTTGTAATTCATACAATGAAAAATTAGCGGATGATAATGACCTTGGAAGATTTTTGAACAGCTCCGTTTATCGTATATCTAATCAAATAAGACCCAGAGATAAGGTCGCCAACAGGAATGATTACCTCGTGTTGTCGGCCTTGCAGTAAAACTGATTTTACACGATCGCCTTTAATATCAAACAGTTCTACCATTGCTTGATCTGAGGGTTTGTCTTTCAGGTACTCAATGATTAAAAAGTCCCTTGCTGGATTTGGGAACACCCTGAAATCAGATAAGGAGGCTCCTGAACTTTTCCAGTGGTACTTTTCTTTTCGTGACGACTTTAAATTATTAGTAAAGACTATTGGTTCCGAGTAATCCAACAGATCACAGGAAATCAAGATATTCCTTGCCCATGCGCCAGTGAATAATGAATTGTCGCTCGCTATTTGTTGTAAGGTAATCGTTTGAGTGCTATCCGGGGGAAGGCATACAGGATCGTGAACAACTGTTTTCATTAAGAATCATTTAAAGACAATCGAATTTACGAATAAAATAAAAAACGAGGTAGCGTGATAGCGAAACATAATTCGTCAATCGTAAATCATGTCAATCGTAAATTGAAAACTCTTTCTTCTGCCTTCGTTCCGAAGCCCGGTTTATTTTTTCCTTGTTTTTGAAAAAAAGTCCTATATTTGCAACCCGTTTCCCTTTTTTTAAAAACCATTCATTAACAACATATTATAATTATCTAATTTTTTTAACATGACAAAAGCAGAAATTGTAGCAGAAATTGCTAATAAGACTGGTATTGAAAAAGTTGCCGTTCAGGCCACCGTCGAAGCTTTCATGGACTCCATCAAAAACTCCATGACCACAGGTCAAAACGTTTACCTCAGAGGCTTTGGTAGTTTTATCATCAAGAAAAGAGCTGAAAAGACCGGGAGAAACATTTCAAAGAACACCACCCTTATCATTCCCGCCCACAACATCCCTTCTTTCAAGCCCGCAAAGACCTTCGTCAATAAAGTAAAATCACACGTTAAAGTGAAGTAATAACTTCAAAGGAGATTCATTATGCCAAGTGGTAAAAAAAGAAAGAGACACAAGATGGCAACGCACAAGCGAAAAAAACGCTTGCGCAAGAACAGACACAAGAAGAAATAACCTGCCTGCTGCTGCAATTCCTTAGGTCATGCCGGATCGGCGGACTGTTGCCCGCGATTTCGTTAACATACAACGCACCGTGAATAAGGAATTAATCATCAACTCGACCTCCACCGAGGTTGAAATTGCCTTACTGGAAGACAAACTTCTCGTAGAATTAAACAAGGAGAAAACCAACAACGAATTTGCTGTTGGCGATATTTACCTGGGCAGGATCAAAAAGATCATGCCGGGGCTGAATGCCGCTTTCGTGGATGTTGGTTACGATAAGGACGCTTTTCTCCACTACCTCGATCTGGGCCCCCAGGTTCAATCCCTGCTGAAATATATCCGGCACAGCCAGTCGAATAGCGGCAATGCCCTTACCATCAGCGATTTTGAACTTGAGACCGATATTCAAAAGACCGGAAAAATTACCCAGGTGCTCAAACCCAACATGAACATCCTGGTTCAGATCGCCAAGGAACCCATTTCGACCAAAGGCCCGCGGGTGACCTCCGAAATTGCCTTCGCCGGCCGGTACCTGGTGCTTATCCCCTTCTCCGATAAAATTTCTGTATCGCAGAAGATCAAAAGCGCCGACGAACGAAACCGGCTTAAACGACTGATCACCAGCATCAAACCCAAAAACTGCGGGATTATCATCCGGACTGTTGCGGAAAATAAACTGGTCGCCGACCTCGATTCGGACCTCCGGAACCTCTTTAAAAAATGGGAACTCATCACCACAAAACTTTCAACGGCCCGTCCACCGCAGAAAATCATCGGGGAGATCGACCGTACCTCGGCCATCCTCCGCGACGCGCTCAACGAGTCGTTTAACAACATCATCGTCAACGACCCGGTTATCTACGAAGATATCCGGAGTTATATCCAGCGCATCGCTCCCGATAAAGTACAGATCGTTAAACTCCATACCGCGAAAGTTCCTGTTTTCGATCAATACGGGGTCGATAAACAGATAAAAAACTCATTTGGCAAAATTGTCACCATCAAAAGCGGAACCTACCTCGTCATTGAACACACCGAAGCGCTGCATGTAATTGATATCAACAGCGGCCACCGGGTGAACCAGGACCAGAACCAGGAAACCAACGCGCTCGAGGTCAATCTCGAAGCCGCTACCGAAGTGGCCCGTCAACTGAGGCTGCGCGATATGGGAGGCATCATCGTGATCGACTTTATCGACATGACCCAGGGGATGAATCGTCGAAAACTTTTTGAGAAACTGCGCGATGAAATGAAACGCGACCGCGCCAAACATTCCATCCTGCCACCCAGCAAGTTCGGCCTGGTTCAGATTACCCGGCAACGGGTCCGGCCCGAGATGAATGTCCAGATCCTTGAAAAATGCCCCGTTTGCGACGGCTCCGGCGAAATCAGACCCACCGTCCTGCTTACCGATGATATTGAAAACAACCTGAGTTTCCTGATCCGCGAACAAAATGAGAAAAACCTTACCCTGATTGTCCACCCCTTCGTCTATGCCTTTCTGACCCGGGGACTGTTCAACTACCGCTGGAAATGGTGGCGAAAATTCGGACAATTCATCACCCTCGGTAAAAAGAACTCCTATCATTTTCTTGAATACCACCTTTATAATAAGAACGGAGACGAGATAAAACTTTAGCGAACAGCGATTGGGGATTAGCGATTAGGGATTAGCGATTAGAGGAATGGGGGTCATTTTCTATTTTCAATTTTCAATTTTCCCTTGTAATTCAGTCAATCAGTCAATCAGTCAATCAATTAATTAATCAATGAACATCGTAGTCAGCGGTATCCGTCCCACAGGGAATCTTCACCTGGGTAGTTATTTCGGAGCCCTTAAAAGTTTTGTGAAGATGCAGGAGGAGAACCAGTGCTTTTTTTTCATTGCCGACTATCACTCCCTTACCACCCACCCTACGCCTGCCGATCTGCATGGAAATGTGAAAACCGTCCTGGCTGGATTCCTGGCATGCGGACTCGACCCCGACAAAGTAACCCTTTATATCCAAAGCGACCTTCCGGAGACCGCCGAGCTCTATCTGCTCCTCAACATGAATGCCTATATCGGTGAACTGGAACGATGTACCTCTTTTAAGGAAAAGATCCGCACCCAGCCGCAGAATGTCAATGCCGGACTGCTGACCTATCCGACGCTGATGGCCGCCGATATCATCATTCACAAAGCACATAAGGTTCCTGTCGGTAAAGACCAGGAACAACATCTCGAGATGACCCGCACCTTTGCCAACCGGTTCAACAGACTGTATAAGGTTGATTATTTCCCCGAACCATTGGCATTTACCTTTGAAGAAAACCTGGTCAAAATTCCCGGTCTCGACGGCAGCCTGAAAATGTCGAAATCCGACAACGAAAACAGCGCCATCTTTCTGGCCGACACGCCCGAACAGATCCGTAAAAAAGTGATGCGCGCCGTCACCGATACGGGTCAGCCTGATCCCGAAAAACCCCGTTCGCAGGGAGTTGAAAACCTCTTTACCCTGATGGGATATTTTTCGTCACCTGCGACGCTTGCGTTTTTCGAGGAACAATATGCCGCTGCTACCATCCGATACGGTGACATGAAAAAACAGTTAGCTGAAGATATTATCCTGTTTGTTAACCCCATCCGCGAACGGATCCTGTCGGTTACATCGGACGACGCCTACCTGAAAAAAGCAGCCAGAACAGGCGCCGACAAAGCGCGCGATTCGGCTTCGAAAACCATCCGCGAAGTTCGTGAAATCATCGGCTTCAGACATTTTTAATACCGGATGATCGATACCGAAGTCATTCCCGAGAAGGCCATCCTGGTTGGAATTTCCACCCACAAGCAACCCATGGACCGGACCCTCGAATACCTTGATGAACTTGCTTTTCTGGTCGACACTGCAGGCGGGATTCCGGTGAAGACTTTTGTCCAGAAACTGGAATACGCTGATCCGCGCACCTATGTTGGCAGCGGCAAACTATCGGAGATCCGCGACTGGATGGATTCAAACCCGGTCGATATGGTGATTTTCGACGATGAGCTCTCCCCCAGCCAGTTGCGCAATATCGACAGGATCCTGAGTTGCCGGATCCTCGATCGCAACAACCTGATCCTCGACATATTCGCCCGCCGGGCACGGACCTCCTACGCACGCACCCAGGTCGAACTGGCCCAGAACGAATACCTGCTCCCACGGCTCACCCGGATGTGGACCCACCTGGAAAAACAACGTGGGGGAATCGGGCTTCGCGGCCCCGGCGAACAGGAAATCGAGACCGACCGCCGTATTTTACGTTACCGCATCTCCCTGCTTAAAAAGAAACTGGAAGAGATCGACAAACAAAAGGCTACCCAGCGGAAATCACGGCGCGACCTGGTCCGGGTGGCTCTGGTCGGATATACCAATGTGGGAAAATCGACCATCATGAACCTCCTCAGCAAGTCGGACGTTTTCGCCGAGAATAAACTCTTCGCCACCCTCGATACCACCGTTCGGAAAGTGGTGTTCGAAAATCAACCGTTCCTTCTTTCAGATACTGTCGGATTTATTCGCAAACTTCCCCACTCCCTGATCGAATCGTTCAAATCGACCCTCGATGAGGTCCGCGAAGCCGATATCCTGATTCATATTGCCGACATCAGTCACCACGATTACGAAGAACAGATCAATGTGGTTAAACAAACCCTTACCGACATCGGAGCATCGGACAAGCCCACGATCATGGTCTTCAACAAGATCGATGCCTACCGTCAGGTTGTCAGGGATCCCGACGACCTGACCCCCGAAACGAAGGAAAACCTTCCGCTGGAAGCCCTCGAAAATACCTGGATGGCACGCGAACACTTTCCAACCCTGTTCATTTCCGCCAGGAACAATCAAAACATCGACAAATTGCGCTCAACCATCCACCACGAAGTACGAAGGATTGTCAGCTCACGATATCCGGAAAATAAAAAGTAATACGACATCTGATTCCCGTAAATTGGGAAAGTACAAGCTTCTTTACAGTTCTTTCGCTCCACGATTGCCAAAATCTTTATTTTTGTGGTCTGACTTTATTTGTACCGTTTTGAAAATCCGAAAAATTCATCCGGTCCTGTTAAGCCTCCTCAGCGGGGTTATTCTCTCCCTGGCCTGGCCTGAAAGAGGATTTCCGGGACTTCTCTTTATCGGTTTTTTACCATTGCTCCTGGCTGAGGAAAACCTGTACCAGAACCGGGAAAAAACCATCAAATTCAGTGCACTGATATATTCCTATCCGGGCTTCCTGTTGTGGAACCTCCTGACAACCTGGTGGATTGTGAATTCTACTTTTGTCGGCGCTGCACTGGCCATCATTCTGAATTCCCTGTTCATGTCGATCGTCTTTCAGGCATTTCACTGGACCCGAAAGAAGTTATCCGGCAGTCCGGTCGGTTATCTGGCGCTGATCTCCTATTGGATCGCCCTGGAATACCTTCACCTCAACTGGGATCTGAACTGGCCATGGCTGAACCTGGGCAACGGATTCGCGACCTGGTACAAATGGGTTCAGTGGTACGAATATACCGGAACCTTTGGAGGAACGTTGTGGGTTCTTGTTGGAAATATTATGGTCTTTTTGCTGATACAAAAGATTAAAGATCAAAGTTCAAAGATCAAAGTTCAAAAGTCAAATAGTCAGTCAATCACTGATCAGGACCCTGCAAATTCCGACGGATCGGGGGCTATTGTGCGGCATGGCCTCAGGGATACGAAAACATTGGTTGCTCTATGTTTCATAATACTCTGGATCATCGTTCCGATCCTCTTGTCACGTATCATGTACGAAACATACCATGAAAAGGTTCACCCTGTGAATTTTGTAGTTGTTCAGCCCAATATCGATCCCTATTCCGAACAGTATGTATTGCCCCCGCCGGAAGTGATCGGTAAGATCATGTCGCTTGCCGACCCGAAACTCGACAGCACCACCAACTTCCTGATCGCTCCCGAATCGGCCATCCAGGAATCCATGTGGGAAAATGACCTCTCTTCGTTCGAAAGCATCGGCCTGCTCCGGAAGGCACTGGACCGGTGGCCCGATCTGAATATCCTGATCGGCGGCTCCACCTTTTACCAGTTGCCCCCGGGCGCTCCCCTTCCCCGCTGGGCCCGTAAATTCACCGACTCGCCTAACCATTATGTCGCCTACAACGCGGCCATCCTGATTAACAACCGCGACTCCCTGCAGTTATACCATAAATCGAAACTGACGCCCGGCGTCGAAATCCTCCCGTCATTTAAAGGAT
>Ga0116171_10000798_pt1 | contig 32708 bp, 24 predicted proteins | sample AD_JPNHW2_MetaG_FD_89798 | JGI IMG/M metagenome (GOLD analysis project Ga0116171, IMG submission 89798) | Active sludge microbial communities of municipal wastewater-treating anaerobic digesters from Japan - AD_JPNHW2_MetaG | ecosystem: Engineered > Bioreactor > Anaerobic > Digestate | place... | reverse complement strand
TTAAAAATATTTTACACTTCAGCACGAATCAAACACCGGAAGGATAAAAATGAAAAGGCAAATGAAACCTGCCCGATGTAGCTATAAAAGTGCAGGTTGAAGCTCAAAATCGCAAACGCTGCTACTAAAAAACAAGAGGGGTGGAATGCTCCACCCCTCTTCATCTTAACCAAGATGTTTTGTTTATTTTTTAGCGCATTTCGCGTCAGCGGCCTTGGTATCTTTAGCGGCCGACGAACATGTGGTTTTACATCCACTCTTACCGTTTATCGCGTCGGCAAGCCCCTGAAAAAAGGATTCACCCGCGTAAGCTGAAACACTGGTAAGCACAAAAGCCAATAAAAAAACAGCAACTATTATCTTCTTCATTTCACCCCTCCTGTTTACATTCTTTATTAATCCCCATTACCGACTTATACGCAACAATGTCGCACTTAATATAATTTACAGCACTATGGAGGTTTTACAAATTATTTCGTAAAGAAACACCCGATACGGGACAGGTCTGAGTTCAATGCGGGGACAGGTTTGGGATTGAAACCGGGACAGATGTAAGATCGGATCCGGGACAGATGTCCGATTATTTTTGGAAACGTCCCCGGTTCACGGGTTCAATATAATAATTTACGGCGTTCGTGGATATTCTCGTCTGAGAGATATTCATCATATGTGGTTCCAGCCCGATCGATATATCCTTTTGGAGTGATCTCAACTATTCGATTCGCAACGCTCTGAACAAGCTGGTGGTCATGCGAGGAAAACAACAAAGTACCTTTAAATCTTTCCATCCCCTCGTTAAGCGCCGTAATAGATTCAAGATCCAGGTGGTTAGTCGGTTCGTCCAGCACCAGCACATTCGCCTGCACAAGCATCATACGCGCCAGCATACATCGGACTTTTTCCCCTCCGGACAGAACATTGACCGGTTTCTGCGTTTCTTCTCCGGAAAACAGAACTCGTCCCAAAAATCCGCGAAGAAAAGTCTCCAGCGTATTAGTCGTATATTGCCCTAGCCATTCGACAAGGTTCATATCCACTTTAAAATATTCCGAATTGTCTTTCGGATAATATGACTGTTTCGTCGAAACGCCCCATTTAAAGCTTCCTTTGTCCGGCGTAATTTCCCCCATCAAGATCTGGAAAAGCACCGTCTTAGATAGATCTTTATGCCCGACAAAAGCGACTTTATCCCCTTTGTTCATTGTCATAGAAAAATTGTCGAACATGATCTGACCGTCCACGGATTTCGAAAGTCCCTCTATGGCCAGAATATTATTCCCCGCCTCGCGTTCCTGTTCAAAATTTATGAACGGATATTTCCTTGAAGACGGCTGGATATCGTCTATAACGAGTTTTTCCAGACTTTTTTTACGGCTTGTCGCCTGTTTGGCCTTTGAAGCGTTCGCGCTGAACCTCGCGATAAATTCCAAGAGCTCTTTACGCTTATCGGCTATTTTTTTATTGGTCTCGGCGCGCTGTCTAAGGGCCAGCTGACTCGACTCAAACCAAAAAGTATAATTGCCGGGATAAAGTTTTATCCCGCCGTAATCTATATCCGCGATGTGCGTACAAACCTTGTCTAGAAAATGCCTGTCGTGTGAAACGACTATCGCGATATTCTCGAAGTCGCATAAAAATTCCTCGAGCCACATACTCGTCTCGACATCAAGATGGTTCGTCGGTTCGTCCAGAAGCAATATGTCCGGATTACCAAACAGCGCCTGCGCGAGAAGCACGCGGATCTTCTGCCCAGCTTCGAGATTCTTCATCTGTATATCTTTCAATTCTTCCGGTATCCCCAGATGGCTCAGAAGCCTCACCACGCCCGATTCCGCGTTCCATCCGTCCATATCGGCGAATTTTCCTTCCAGTTCCGAGGCATAATTGCCGTCGGCCTCGGAGAAATCAGGTTTAGCGTAAAGCTTTTCACGCTCCTGAATAATATCGTAAAGTTTTTTATATCCCATTATGACCGTGGTCAATACGGTATACTCATCGAACGCGAATTGGTCCTGACGAAGAACCGATATACGTTCTCCGGGGGTCACCTCTATATTCCCTTTTGTGGATTCCATCTCACCCGAGAGGATCTTTAGAAATGTTGACTTCCCGGAGCCGTTAGCTCCTATCAAACCATAACAGTTACCTTTCGCAAACGTGATGTTCACATCCGAAAAAAGAACGCGTTTACCGAATTGCAGCGATACACCTTTTGCCGATATCATTATTTCTCCCGATAGTATTAAATGAAACTCTCCGGGTTAAAACCCGGTGTTTTCCGCAAAGGAGAATCAAAAACCCTTACAATTCCCCGTTTTTACGGATAAATGAACATACACAATATCGGTTGTTTTGTAAAGGATAAAAACAACTTCTAATTGCGGAACTCGGCGGGCTGGCCGGTACACTCAAGGACTGAGAACCATAATTCACCCTTATGATCCACCTTGCGTCTGCCGCGTGTTATAAGCGACATCGGGATATGCACGAACTCGTTGTGCACCATTCCAACAACAAGCTTTGTTTTCCCGGACATAGCGGCATGCACGGCATTCTTGCCCAAGCTATAGCAATATATGCTATCAATAGGCGAAGTCCCTATTGCACGAACGATATAGCTGGGATCGATATATTTAAGATTGATCTCAATATTACGCGATCTGAAATGATCATTGATACGGTCTCGCAGAAAAACCCCGATATCCTTGAATTTTATATTACCGGAAGCGTCTTTCTCTTCTTTCCCCGTCGAGGAGATATGTTCCTGCCCCGCGCCTTCCGCGACAAGTACCACCGCATGATGGCGGCGTTTCAATCTTTCCTCAAGAACGCGCAAAAAACCTTTTTCCCCTTCCAGATCAAAAGGGACTTCCGGGATAAGGACAAAATTAGCGTTCCCGGACGCGAGCGCGGCAAGACAGGCTATAAAACCCGAATTACGCCCCATAAGCTTAACAAGCCCCACGCCGTTATTCTGCGATTTAGCCTCATTGTGCGCTGTTTCAACGACATCGCCGGCCATAGAACTGGCGGTTATGAACCCGAAACTCCTGTCGATGTACAAAATATCGTTATCAACGGTCTTCGGGATACCGGCTACGCTTAGTTCGATCTTTCTTTTTTCCGCGGCCTCGGCTATCTTTATCGCTCCGCGCATCGTACCATCGCCCCCGATAACAAAAAGCTGATTGATCTTGTTTTCCACAATAAAATCCAGCATCTCATCGGCGTCCTGTTCTCCTCGCGATGTCCCGAGTATCGTCCCCCCCGTGTGATTTATATGATCCACTATGTCTACGTCAAGTTTCATCGGTTCAAGACCGGATCTTTTAACAAGCCCCTGATAACCATTGCGTATCCCCAATATTTCCGTGACACCATAACGATAAAAAAGCGTCATCGTTATTGACCTTATGACATCATTAAGTCCGGGGCATATGCCTCCGCACGTCACAATGGCGGCTTTTGTCTTTTTGGGATCAAAAAATATTTTCTCCCTGGGCCCCGACCTTTCCAGGGAAAGAACGGAAGGATCAGCGCATTTATCTTCCCGTTCGTCGGCGGCGCATCGTATATTCAGCAAGATCTTGTCGTCTTCCTTCATAAAGATCTTTTCCGCGTCATCGACCGGTAAGCTATCGATCAGCGGCGAATCTATACGGCAAAAACCTAAAGACGGTATTTCATGTTTATTATGGCCCATTATTGCTCTCTTCCTTGATTTTTAACTCATTTTTTTGGCGGATTGATCAGACTGATCTTAGACCCTTCTAGGCCAAGACCTCCCATTAGCCCTTTTTGATCAAAAAAGAAGGCATAAATACCTTTATTCACGGTAGTGGTCGACAACGACGCCGCGGCACCGGCCTCCACAACCGTGATATTCGGCCCAACACCTATTTCCCAGCCGTTACTGTTGTAAAGATATTCAAGATCAGCATCGTCCATAAAAAACAAAACATAGCCGAAGGTCTGAACCCCCGCCTGCCAACCGTATGAACCGGCGATTATATTGTAGTAGCCGAGAGTTTTTCCTCCGGAAAGCAGCGCGCCCTCACCCGCTTGCCCGCCGAATATCAACCCGGCCTTGATAATAGTAGGGAACACCAGAATGCCTTTCGCTTTTTCACCAAGTGCCTTCGCGGACGACGTTTTAGCGTAAAGGTCGTCCAACGCGTTTTTGACACTCTGATCTATCTGCGCAGCTGTCGAGGCAAACGCGTATCCTCCGCCAAAAACCATACTTACCACAACCAAAAGCGCTACAGCAAAACGAATCGACTTGACCATACGAACACAACCCCTTTCTTTTAGGTGAAAATACCAATTCCTGATATTCAAATTAATTTTCCATTCCGGGCGGCACTTTGTGCCATTTATACCCTTTGACCGCGTCCTGATATCCACGATCAAAAAGGACCTTCATCTGTTTCGGATCGAACATCTCTTTTGCCGGAGGCGTACAATCCGCCGGTATAAAAGCCAGATTATAATCGTTCCCGACCTGTTTCATATACGCATATATCCTGTAGGTATCGCCGACACCCTGCGAATTTATTATCGTATCGAACGCGCGATTCGCCACATCGACAAGATCATCTTTGACCTCTTTGTATATCCCTGTCACATAACCATTCCTTATTATGTAATATTTAGCTTTTACGTTCTGCACTTTCACTCCGGATTCCTTCAGGCTTTTCATCATGGGTTCCATGATCTGATATATACCGAACACCTGGGTTATCGCGCCGCCGTCGACATGCATTTCGTCGTATTTCTGTCCGTTATATTCAACGTGCATATAAACCGGAGGGAATATAACAGGTATCGCGGCCGAAGCCAGTATCACTTTAGAAAAAAGTTTCTTATCCCCTCTTGCGGCGATCGCTCCCATATCCCATATAACAAAACGTTGTGCGTCAAGATCGGTGGTCCCGACAAGCAGACGCCGCCCTTTTTTATGTTCGGCGGCTATTCGGGCCAAAAAATTATCATTGATCATTTTTTGTATCTGTTTTTCAAGCGGCTTATTACTGGCCATCGAATCCCCCATAAGAACGCGTATGGGCCCTTTAAAACTCATAACATCTTTTGTCGACATCGTTGTGTATAATTTTTCCATCTCATCGTCATACTCTTTTCCCAGAAAAACAAAAGGAGCGATTATAGCGCCCGTACTGACGCCGGTAACTATCTTGAACTTAGGCCTCGAGCCTTCTTCCGACCAACCTTTAAGCAACCCCGCTCCATAAGCGCCATTAGCGGCACCGCCCGATATGGCAAGAACAGGATATATTTTTTCACCATTCGCCGCGGCGGGATAATCTCCTGGGGCTTCCTCTTTGACCGATGCCACAATATTCCTCTGCAATTCCGAATCAACCGCACCGGCGACAACCCGTATATCCCCCATATCGTTGACTCGAACCTTGTCCACAAGATCCTTAGGGACAGGGTGCCGCACCGTCGCGCATCCGGAAGACAAGAACAAAACTGACGCGATAAGCCAAGCATACATCATTTTTCCCTTAACTATCGATTTCATACATCTTCTCCTTAAACACTCACGCATAGAATATTTTAAGATAGTCACGCGATCACTTCATAGAACACATTTTTACCATACTTTTCATTTAACGCCAAATTTCTTAAGTATCCACATCATCGGGCACCAGTTCGTGAACGCAGATTGCAGTAAATTCAGACCGATGAAAACCGCAAGCCATAACCAGGCATGGCTTGTAAAATACGCCAACGCCAAACTTATCAAAATAAATGTTCCGGCTATCCCTCTTAATATTCTTTCCATCATAACGCCCTCCTTTACAATCCCCGTTTTTTCATCGCCATATAGTATATCACCGGTATCGCCGTACGCGAAAGAATCGTCGACGCAATCTCACCCGCCATAAGCGATAACGCCAGTCCCTGAAAGATAGGATCGAAAAGAATAACGGACGCGCCTACCACAACAGCCGCGGCTGTAAGCAGCATAGGCCTGAACCGTTTGGCTCCCGCGTCTATCACCGCTTCTTCCAGAGTCTCGCCCTCGGCTATCCTTATCTGAATAAAATCGACAAGTATTATGGAATTCCTCACTACTATACCCGCTCCCGCTATCATACCTATCATCGAGGTCGCGGTAAAAAATGTGTTTGTGAACCAGTGCGCCGGCAGAATACCCACCAATGTAAGCGGGATTGGCATCATTATGATCCATGGTATCTTGAAAGATTGGAACCACCCTACCACAAGAACATAAATCAAAACCAGGACCACAGCGAACGCAAGACCGAGATCGCGAAAAACCTCGTATGTGATATTCCATTCTCCGTCCCATTTCACCGCCCACTGATCTTTAGTATCCGGCTGGGACGTAAAATATTGTTTTATTTTCTTTTGATCGGGTTTTCCGCCCTCGGGCAAAGGCATTTTATCTATATCTTCACTCAACCCCATAATGACATACACCGGGCTTTCGAATTTCCCGGTCACGTCGCCCAACACATACGATACACGCATGAGATTTTTGTGATATATCGCCCTATCTTTCAGTTCATCCGAGACCATTACAAGATCTTTCAAAGGGATCTGCGACCCGTACCTGGAAAGTATAGTTATATTCAGGAGGGAATCGAGTTTATCGCGTTTTTCTCTCGGCAGTCTAAGAATGATATCCACGGGCTCATATTCATCCGAAAGATGCGCGAGATCCACGTCTTTTCCGTTCACGGCCAACGCGATAGTCTGTGCGATCGACTCTACCGAAATACCGTTAAGAGTGGCTTTCTGTGTATCGATCCTGAGACGCGCGAGTTTTTCCCTCTCCTGCACATAAGTATCTATATCCGTCACATCCTTATTATCAGCCATGATCTTTTCTATCCTATCCGCCAATAACGTCTGTCCTTCAAGGTCAGGGCCGTATATCTCAAGGACCAAGGTCGACAAAACCGGCGGGCCCGGTGGAACTTCCGCGACCTGCACATGCGCGCCGTATTTTTTTACGATATTATGAATGGCCGGACGCACAGACTTAGCGATATCATGGCTTTGTCTTTTGCGGTGTTTTTTCTCGTCGAGATTCACCTGAAGATCCGCCTGGTACGGTTTGGAGCGTAAAAAATAATGGCGCACAAGACCGTTAAAATTATAAGGAGAACTTGTGCCTATGTAGGCTTCTATATCCTTCACCTCAGGAACGGTCATAAGATAACGCGCTATCTCCTCTATCGCGGCCGTCGTATTTTCCACCGACGTCCCTTCCGGCATATTCAATATCACCTGGAACTCGTTCTTATTATCGAACGGGAGCATCTTCACTTTAACGAATCCAAACGGAACAAGAAGTACTGAAAGAAACAGCAGTATCCCTAGCGTCCGCAAAAATATGCGCCGTACTTTGACGCTATAAATAAGCGGTTTCATGTACCATCTGTAAAAACGAGTAAGAAGCCCCTCTTCTTCCGCTTCGCCGTGGCCCTTTAATTTTCCTTTAAGATGTGCGGAACCCAGTATCCTGTACGCCGCCCACGGCGTAGCAACGAACGCCACTATCATCGAAAATAACATGGCCATACTCGCGCCTATCGGGATAGGGCGCATATACGGGCCCATAAGGCCTCTCACAAAAGCCATCGGCAATATCGCCGCGACGACCGTAAACGTCGCAAGTATCAACGGGCTTCGGACCTCATTCACGGCCTCGATAGTCACGTCTAAAATATTTTTCCCTTTGTTCTTCGGCATACGCAGATGTCTGACTATGTTCTCAACGTCCACTATCGGATCGTCCACAAGGATACCTATCGAAAATATAAGAGCGAAAAGCGTTATCCTGTTAAGCGTAAACCCCATGAAGAAAAAAGAAGCCAGAGTTAAAGACAATGTCATCGGGATAGCTATCGCCACAACGCCGGATTCCCTCCAGCCGAGAAAAAGCGCAATAAGCATACTTACGGCCAACACCGCAAGCGCCATGTGAAATAACAACTCATTGGATTTTTCGTCCGCGGTCTCCCCATAATTCCTTGTGACTGTGAATTCGATACCTTCCGGTATAGACAGGCCCTTTTGCGCATCGACCAATTTTATTATTTTACGGCACAGCCACGAAGCGTTGGCGCCTTTACGTTTCGACACCGTAAGCGTAACGGCATCCTGAACAGCCCCACCGGCCGCTTCACGCGCCACGAAACGGATATTCACCGCGTTCTCGGACTCATCAGCACCGTCTACCACCTTAGCAACATCTTTTAAAAAAACCACACCGCCCTGGCTTACGCCTATGACCAGGTTTTCGAGATCTTCTTTTGTCCTAAAAAAAGCGTCGGCCTCGACCTTAACATACCCTGGCAAACTCTGAAGATGTCCCGCGTCGAGCTTGACGTTTGTCCTGCGGACAAGATCGATTATCTCAACCGGGCTCAACATGCGCTCTTTTAATTTTTTCTCGTCTATGAATATCTGGAACTGCCGCGCTCGGCCTCCGATAATATGCGTTTCTGAAACGTCCGGAACGGCGTTGACCTCGGTCTGTATACCCGCCACTACCCTGCGCATTTCCACAGGCGAGACATTCTTACCATAGAAGGTCAACGCAAGTATCGGTACGTCATCTATCGAACGTTGTTTTATAAGCGGCACCGACGCGCCTTTCGGCAAAAAATCAAGGTTAGTGTTCACCTTCGCGCACAACTTTATAAGACTTTTTTCAACGTCCTCCCCGACCTTGAACCTTACAATGATAAGCGCCCCGTTCGTCTCAGAAGTGGAATAAATATATTCCACGCCCGGTATCTCCCAGAGCTTTCTCTCACCTAAAGTCACTATCCGCCTTTCCACTTCTTCCGCGGTAGCCCCGGGATACGAGACGAAAATGTCGAACATCGGAACGGATATCTGTGGCTCTTCCTCGCGGGGAATATTGAACACGGCAAAAAGGCCGATCAGGAAAGAAAAACCTATGATCAATGAAGTTATCTTCGCGCGCGCGAAATAATCCACTATCCCGCTTATCACACCGGACTTATGGACACTCATTATTTGCCCTCCGATCCGAAAGCAATAACTGCCTTAGACTCGTCCAATTGCCCGGATAAAAAGAAAAGCCGCGCGCTGGAATTATTCATGCCCAGCATGGTCTCAAAATAACCTCCGTACGCGTTCACATACGCAGATCTTGTCTCCAATAGGTCCAGTATCGATTTGCGCCCTTCCTGATAAAGCGGCGCCATAAGCGCGACCGCCTGTTTGGAATCTTCAGACATTTCGTTCATTATCGACATATTTGCCGCGAAAGCGTGATATTTCGCCAACTCCTCCGAGATGTCCCTGGCTACCGCATCCCTCGCTATCGTTCGATCCAGTTCCAGTTTTCTCAGCTCATTTTTGGAGATTTTTACTCGCGCGAAATATTCCGGGTCAAAAAGATCCATACTGCCCTTTATCCCGACCGCGAAACTGCCGCCGCCTTTATTAAAATCCTGCGTATTCTCGTTCAGGTCACCGAACGCACTGATATTCGGAAGCATACTCATTTTCTCGCGCTCTAATTCAAATCCCTGAGCATGTATAACCTCATCTAAAGAACAAAGGTCCGGCCTCAGTTTATATGCTTCATCCAGCCATAAGCCCATCTCCCTCTGTTCCGCAAACGCATTCTTAAGGACATCGACCGTCTGTATCTGTTTATTCGGAGCTTCTCCCATAAGAATATTCATCACCGCGTTAAGTCCGGATCTTTTCTGAACAAGCTCGTTCCTGATACTTTTCAACCTTCCAAGAATAACTTTAGCGGCGTAAAAATCCGCGCCGAGCACAAGCCCTTTTTGCTTCAATTCCTCAGCCTGTTTTATATCGCTTTCGGATCTGGCGCACGCGTCATCCGTTATCTCAATCATCTTTTCCAGCATAACGGCGTGTGAATACACGTCAAAAGCTATAAGTATCGCCTCCATCTTCGTGAACATTTCATCATGTTTCGCGGACGCAACCAGAGACTCAGCGGCCTTTACCTTATATATCGTCTTCAGCGCGTCAAAAAGGGGCATCTCGGCGTGCAGCCCTATATTGTAATTAGTTCTCGAACTGGGATCGTTCAAATGAGACAAAGCGAAATCATCCTGCGTGAACGACCTCTGCCTTAACAATGTCCCAAAAACATACACCTGATCGTCGCTGGTGGTCATAGAGGAAAGCCCGACTACTTTCGGCATAAGGCCGGTAGCGGCCTGGAACCTTCGGGCTATCGCGGTCTCAATCATCACGCCGCTTTGTTTTATTTTCGGATAGTACGCTAATACTTTTTGGCAAAATTCGCTGAATGTCAGCAACGACGCTGCAGGAGTGATCTCTTCGGAATACACCGGAACTGTTAAAACAATACTTAAAGAAAAAACGATAAGAACGCTAAAAATATTTTTCAAACACATCGCCCATCTCATGCGCACAAAACTCAGCATATCCCTCCTATCGCTCTGTAACATTATCAGAGTATCTTAGGTCGCTATTACTATACTATGCCGAATGTTGTTTTACAAGCGAAACGGCGCATCCGCTATTTAAGGCAAACTGTGAATTTCGATACAAAATTTAACACACTTTAAGGAAGAATAAAAAGGGTGGCTTTTTTTAAAGCCACCCTTTCGATACGCGTGAAACATTAAAAATATTTTTCTTTATTTTTTTCTTCGCACGGCCAGGATCAATCCGCCCAGGCCGAAAAGCGCCATGGACGCCGGTTCCGGGGTCGCCGTTACCTTAAAATTATCGAATGTTTGAGCAGAAAAGTCATATAAGCCTACCGTACCTGACGAAAACTTATCTGTTATAAGGGTCGTCGCCGCGATATCGGATCCGTTCACGAACAACTGATAAACATCTCCGTCAACCACAACTTTGAGATCCACATTACTACCCAAAAGTCCGGGAATAGTAACCTCTCCCATAGCTCCCGAATAAGCACCATTCTCGAATATATGCCAATAAAACCCGCTATGTCTAGAACCATAACCACCCGTAACAAGCAGTACTCCGTTATTGGAGTCTTTGCTTCGTAGCCATATTCCTCCATCCAACATGCCATTGACCGTTACATCTAAAGTGAAATTCGTCAGGCCGGTCAAAGTAGTAACACTCGAATATGTCGGCGGATTATTAGAAGGGCTCCCCGCGCTATATACCCCGTCCGAAACGTTCCATGAACCGATTTCGTTCCCCCATGCGGTATCGGCGCCGTCATTAAAATCATCCTCAAATAATGTAACAGCATAAGCTGATCCGCAGAAAAAAGTCATTACCAATAAAACCAATAATACGCTAAAAAACTTCTTCATTATATTCCTCCTGTGTTAAAAATTGTAAAGTCATTTTACCAAATACCATCTCCGGAATCAATCTATTTCTCTTCGCAAAAACAGTGCCATTAAAATAACATCCCCTTTAAAAAACTGACTTACTTTATATCACTTGGCGAAACGAGAAGTTATGGAGTGGATACGATTTCCCGGAGAATAGCCTGTTCGGAATGTTCGAGCACTTAAGAAAAATACCCGCAAAAGATAATAATATTTTACGCTTCAGCGAAGCATCAAACGCCTGGAGATCAAAAATAACAGGGTATTTTTCTAAAGCGCGCAGAACTTCCGAACAGGCAGAAGCGGGAATACAATTGGAGGGATATTTCCGCAGGCGCCAAAATTGTCAGAAAATTCTCCGAATAAGGAAATCGTCTGAACGACAGAACTTCTCGTTTCGCCAAGTAGACATATTCATATTTTATGCTACGTCGGGCTGGTGGAATTTGCTGTTATCCGAGTAAAAATATTTTACGCATCGGCGCGAGTCAAACGCCTGGAGATCAAAAATGAAAAGGCGAATCGGACATGCCCACCGTGGCTATTTGACATAAAAAAACGCCCGGTTTTAACCGGGCGTTCTAGTGTTAATAAACAGCTATTACTATTTTTATTCCTGAGTTGGAGCGCTCTCCTGCGTAGCCGCTGCCGGCTTCGACATTTTCGCTTTACCGGTCATTCCCATACCCATCATTTTACCACCTTTAAAATGTTTTTTTCCTTCTTCCATCTTTTCAGAAAATTTTTTGAACTGCTCCGGGGTAAGTATCTTTCTCACCTCGAGGATACCACTCAATTGCCTATCTGCCATTTTCGATTGTAATTCTTTTATTTCTCCGTTAATTTTAACCACTTTATCCATATCTAACTTCTCGTTCTGGATCTCTTTCTTCATCAGCTCCCGTTTCTCATGCATAGCCTTTCCTAAACTCATCATCTCAGTCCTGTTATTCTTCATATTCTCATCCAGTGACTTTTTCTGAGCCTCGGAAATACCCAGTTCTTTACAAAGCTGCTGCCATTTAGCGTTCATCATCTCTTCAAACTTTTTCTTATGATCACCATTCATTCCTTGTCCGCCCTTACCTTCAGCGCCCATAGGAGCTCCTTCAAGTCCCGGCCCCATAGCACACTCGCCTCCAGGCCCCATCGGACCACCTTCACCCCCTGGCCCCATGCCTTCCCCTTCAGGAGGCGGAGGAGGCGGATTCTCGCCAGCTGAACCGACAATCTCGATATTTTTATCAACATTGTCCGACGCCGCATAACTTGCCGGTATCGCCAACACCGATATCAATAACACCATAAAAAACACACCCACGTATCTCTTCATATATTTCCCCTTTCTTTATGATCCCCCTGGATCATCATAAAAAATATTCTTCTATTGAGGTCCCGAATCCTGACTGATTTTCTTCAGTATCGTCCGCGGCACCCCCCGCTGAATAATCAAAAAGTTCCACCATATGCTGCATATTCACCGACAGATCCCCGGTTCGTGTGATCTTTATCCCGGCCAAAGCCAAAACTATGCAGAAAAAAACGGCTACAGTCGCTACGGCGACTACCGGCCGAGGGATCACCAATAGATCAGATAAAGATTCCCAAAACCGACGGACAGGATTTTCGGATTTGATCTGTTTTTCAATAATCGCAGTCTTTACCTTCTGCCACACCGCTTCCGGCAATTCAGGCCGCTCCGCGCCCTGAAAAACATCTTTGGCATCTGTTTTCACGGTCTCATAAAAATTCCTGCAATCCGCACAGCCCGACAGATGGCGGTCAATGAACTTTTTTTGTTCTTCTTTCATCTCACCGTCGATATAATCCGTTAGAATGATCTCTTTGATCCGGTCACAGTTCATTTTCCACCCCTCCTTTATTCAAATCCATAAAACGCTCTCTGGCCCTTTTAAGACGAGTCCGCACTGTATTTATCCCTACATTGAGAACCGACGATATTTCCTGATAACTCAGGCCCTCCAACTCCCTTAAAACCACACATGCCTTTTGATCGGGATTCAATTTATCCAGAATGTCATTTACTTTATCTTTATAATACTTTTCATCCATTCCGATCTTATCAGCGTCCACGGCGACATCACAGTTTTCATCAAACTCTACGTGCCGTTCCTTTTCTTTCGCTATTCTCTTATATCTATTTATAGCCGCATTCGCCGTTATTCTGTAAACCCATGTTTTAAAAGAAGATTCCGAACGGAAACCTTTTAGTTTATCATAAATCTTCAGGAACACGTCCTGCACCACTTCTTCGGCTTCCTCCTTGTTGTGAACCACCCTAAACGCAACGTTATACACAAAACCGGCGGACGCGCGATAGACCGACTCAAACGCCTCAAGATCTCCCCGCATAGCTTTCTCTAAAATTTCTTTTGAAACTATATCTTCCATGTACGCATCCAGTTTTTATCAAAGATCCCTGATTACTCCTGACAAACGCATAATTTATTTTGCGTACATTGCCTTCAATTGTTCGACCGAAGGGAATTCGGCATAATATTCGCCTTGCGGCCCCACATAACCCTTACCGGATTTTTTTATCTCAACCGCCGTATAACTCCCTTTTGAATTCGGCACATTTACCGTAAAAGACGACTGCACCGAGGTATCTGATGCCGCTTTCTGAGTCTGAACCGTGTTAACGGCGGACGCAACCGTAGTTGTTGTCGCGGCCGTTGTCACAGCCGGGGCTACCGCCTGGGCTTGCGCTGCGGTTTGAGCCGCGACCTGCGCCTGCGCTTCCGCTTTCACTTCAGCAGCCGCCTGTGCCCTTAACTGCGCTTTATCCACTATAACCACTTCCGGAGCCGGTACTACTTTATAACCTCCGGTAGTTTGCACATAGGTAACTTCATTCACAGTATAGTACGTCATGCCATTAACGATCACGGGCTGACAACCTACCGGGATAGCGGTAACGACTGCTCCCACCGGAGCGGAAACAACAACATATCTGTCCTGCATCATCTTGTAATACATCCCTTCCCAGTAAAAATATTCTATACCGCTGAATATAAACCTCACATACCCCGGAGGCAACGTATAAAAATATTTCCCGTGAGGAACATAATGCGGCGAGAAGAAAGGATCCGGTCCACGGTGCGGATCGCCATGCGGACGATCGTGATTCCCTCCGCGCCCCCCATGACCGCCTGGTCCGCCAGGACCACCCTGCGCATACACTTCCCCACCTAAACATGTTAAAGTCAAAGCCAACATCGATATCATCATCGTTTTGATTATATTGTTGCCCTTCATAGCCACTTTCCTCCTTAAGTTTGATCATAGGCCTTTCACGCCTATCACTTATTTAGACATTCAGCCCCGTAAAAAAGTTCCATAAAAATGATTTTATTGCATGTATGCTCAAAGATTAGACAATCGACCGTTTGCGCTATCAATCATCTCAAAAAAAACACGGCCGTCACCAAAAGAAACAGCGGTATCAATATCCCGACGGACCACATCATATACCCAAAAAAACTGGGCATTTTTATTTTAGCATGTTCGGAAATAGCCTTCACCATGAAATTCGGACCATTGCCGATATACGTATTCGCACCCATAAAAACCGCTCCGCATGAGATAGCCGCCAAATACTTCATCCCGACAGGATGGGTCATTAATTCCTTAAGCCCGTCACTTGTCAAATTAAGCACCCCTTTCGCAAGGCTGGTGAACGTAAGATAGGTCGGGGCATTATCCAAAAAACTTGAAAGCGCACCGGTAAGCCAGAAAAATTGCCACGCACTACCGACTCCCAGCGTTTCCCCGCGCGTCTCAAGCAATACCAAAGCTGGGATCATTGCCGCAAAAATACCGGCAAAAAGTATGGCTACTTCAGATATAGGCGCGAAACTAAAATGGTTTTTTTCATGTACCTTTTTAGACGTAACCTTATAAGACATCACCGCCAGCACTATGAACGAAAATACCTGAAAAACCTGTGATAATACCGATCCGAACGGCTCCCCAAAAAGAACGGGGCCCGGCAAATGATAAAGCACATATCCGGAGAATAGACTGACCCCCGCGATTAAAACCAAAAAGATAAAATTACGCCGCCCTTCCACCCCAAAATGTTCAGATAGAACAGGCTCGTCCCCGGAGGTTTTATGTCCAACTGTCTCTTTTCTAAAACAATAAGAATCGACGAAATAATATAGCGAAAGCAAAAATATCATGACTGTCAAAAATTGCGGAAATAGTCTAGCTGTCCACCCGAAACTAACACCTTTTAAAAATCCCAGATACAACGGCGGGTCACCCAACGGAGTCAATATCCCCGCGCAGTTTGAAACTATGAAAATAAAAAATATGATAGTGTGCACTTTATGATGTCGGTGGTGATTCGCGCGTATAAGCGGCCGGATAAGCAGCATACTGGCACCGGTGGTCCCGATAATATTGGCCAATATGGCGCCGACACCCAAAAAAGCCGTATTGACCAAGGGAGTTCCCTTGAAGGAACCGCGTATATATATCCCACCGGAAATAATGAAAAGCGCCCCCAACAACCCTATAAAAGCACCGTATTCAAGAAAAGTACGGATTAATACATCACGGTCATAATACAAAAAAAACAAGGCAACAGGAAAACCAAGGGAAAAGGCTATTACAGCCTTGTTACGATTCTTCTCCCAAAAATGCGATGCCACGAGAGGCAGAACGGCTATCGAAAGAAGCAACAAGCAGAACGGCGCGACAAATACTCCGGACATAAAAACTGACATATCAAAAAAAATATTATGCGAGTTATGCACAGAATCCCCTACTGTATGTTAGTCTATTTATCTTCTTTGCCAGAGACTTGACCGTCCCTTTTATCGACGACCGGATATCTTTCTTTCAAATGGCGTAGGATGCCGATATACTCCGTCTCCGTCACTTTACCGGTTTCATATTTTTTATCCAGATCCCGTTTTTCAGTTTTAAACAAAACCCCTCGATATTTATCATCATCTGAAGTAACAATTCCCGACGCATAGGCGACGGTACCGCATAAAAAAAATATTAATATAATACCTTTTACAGCTGTCCGCATACCGCCTCCTTGAAAGAGAATTTATTTTCGAGACAAGTTTACAAGACATGGCGAAATTGTTCAAGCGTAAAAAAGGTGAAGGGTTGAGGAGTCCAGCGCACAAGGGAAAAAAGTCTATGCCTTGCCCTCGTCCCTATCCACTAGATCCGCACCCGTCTCATCCGGACCGCCCATATAAAGCACGAAAGAGAATTCAGTCCCCTTCCCCAACTCCGAGCGGACTTCTATCTCTCCTCCCATTTCCTTGACAAATGTCTGGACGATGTGGAGACCTATACCTATCCCCTCATTCCGGTCATTATCCTGATGCACTTTGAAAAACGGGGAAAATATGTGCTTTACATTATCTTCGCTGATACCGATACCCGTATCTTTAACAATAAAACGTATTTTGTTTTTACCGTTCCCGTCTTTCGCCGTCTTAATGACAAGCCAGATCTCTCCTTTTTTTGTGTATTTTACGGAATTCCCGCATAAATTTTCCAGCACCTGTCTTAATCTGACCGCGTCCCCGAACAATTCTTTAGGGACATCGTCCTGTACTTCATAGAAGAAAGACAGGTCCTTTTCCCTGCTCAAAATACCAACCGTCTCCGCCATATCCACGGCCAGGTCCCGAATATTAAAAAACGATCTATTAAGCCTTAATTTCCCTTCCTCGATAGCCGATATATCTATTATCCTTGCAACAAGGTCAATAAGATCCCTGCTCTTTTTCCGTATTATCCCGGAAAACTCTTTCTGCGTCGCGTTAAGCGCTGTTTTTGACAAAAGCTCGTTAAAACCTATTATCGCGTTTATAGGCGTTCGTATATCATGTGAAACATCAAGAAGAAAATTCGTTTTAGCCTTACTGGCGTATTCTGCCTGTTCCTTCGCGATTTTAAGATCTTCTTCGGCTCTTTTACGGCCGGATATATCCATAACTATCGACAACAAAAATTCTTTTTCCATTGTTCTTATGATAGCGCCTGAGAATAGAACGGTTATTATCTGTTGATCCTTTCTACGGAATTGCTGCTCAACCTGACTGACCGCCCCTTTTTCTTTTATTTCCTTTACCATTTCATCCCGTTTCGACGGAAATACCCATATCCCCATTTTTAATGCTGTGGAATTCAGCAGCTCTTCTTTTTCATATCCAAGCAAAGCGACACTGGCATCATTCACCTCAAAAAATAGTCCGTCTTCAAGACTTGTAATTGCTATCATTTCCGGGCTGAAACGGAACACACCGGAAAATTTCTCCTCGGACTCGCGAAGTTCCTCGATAACCCGTTTACGTTTAGTTATATCCTCGTTAGTTCCTTCAAAATAAATTATTCGCCCGTCCGCGTCACGCACAGTATGCACGTTTATAGATATCCAGAACTTTGACCTATCTTTCTTATAAACTTCCACTTCAAATCCGGAAATGCTGTCATACTCACGAAGCATTTCTATCATACGATCCCTGTCATTCGGATTCACATACAACTGATGTCCTATATCCATAACAGTACTCATCATTTCCTCGGCGGACGAAAATCCGAACATTTTATAAAAAGCCGGGTTAACACTTAAATAACGCCCTTCCGGGGTGGTCTGATATATCCCTTCAACGGTATTATCAAAAATTTTCCGGTACTTCTCTTCACTTTTTTTCAGCAATTCCTCGGAACGTTTCCTCTCAGATATGTCCCTTACTATCGTCGAGAGATACTGTATATCTCCTTTAGGAGATCGATGCGCCATTAGCGTTTGCAATACCGGGATTTCCCTTCCGCTGCGTGTCCGTATAACAGTCTCCCCATCCCAGATGCCTTTTTTACAAGCTTCAGGAATAGACTCTTCCTGAAGTTTGTAATATGCCGCTATCGGATGCGCATCCTCGATATCATATCCTGAGAGACTTTCAGAACGGGTAAATCCCAGCATCTTCCGACCAGCGGCGTTCAGATAGATCACCTTACCGTCGAATGTAGCCATAGCCACAAGATCGTTAGTGCTTTCAAGTATCGTCATTAAACGATTTTTCTCCGCCTCAGCACGTTTGCGCTCGGTAACATCAACCACGGTTGCCGTTATACCCGCATCCATGTTCTCTGGATCAAACGGACTTAAATATAATTCAACATCTATCGGTGTTCCGTCCTTACGCTTCAGTTTAGCCTCAGCCATCCCCAGTCCCACTCTCATCATTTGTTCATAAGTATCTTTCCCCACTCTTTCATATCCCGCCTGATCCACGTATAATACACGTGTCTCCTGCCCCAACAATTCTTGTTCAGAATAGCCGATTATCCGGCAAAGAGAGGAATTCACTTTCCAGAATTTCCTTTTCGACAACAACGCGACCCCAACAGGCGTTCCCTGTAGCATGCTATTTAAAACCGCCTCGTTCTTTTTCAACGCCTCCTCTGAACGTTTCCGCTCCGAGACATCAACGATTGTCGCGGTGACACCCCCTTCCGGATTATTAGGATCAAATGGGCTCAAATATATCTCAACATCGACAAGCGACCCGTCTTTTCTTTTAAGACGCGATTCGGCAAAAGCTGTTGCATTATTCGCCGATCGTTCATATATAATGTGCCCGACCCTATTATATTCCTCATCATTCATGTACAATAATCGCGAATCCTCCCCGACCAGATCCTCTTCGGCATATCCGGATATTCTGCATAAAGAATCATTGACCTTCCACATTTTCCTGTCTTTCAGAAGACAAACCCCTACAGGCGTTCCCTGAAGCATACTTCGCTGCACAGCCTCATTTTTCAAAAGTTCGGCCTCGGTCATTTTGCGTTCCGTAATATCCCTGGCCGAGGCGATAACTCTTTTCTCTCCAGCTATCTCACAGAATCGCAAAGCGACTTCAACCCAGAATAACTCACCAGTAACACGTTTACTCCTCCACTCAAAGGTCTGATACCCTTCACCTATGGCTTTTTGGATCAACCGTTTCGCTTCTTCACCGGAATACCCAGACTCTCCAGCCGTAAAGATCGCAACCGATCGCCCTATAGCGTCCTCCCTGCGGCATCCGAACATCTGGCACATTCTTTCATTCACGTCTATGATAGTTCCGTCTTCGGCGTGTATAAACAACGCGTCACTCGTGGAATTAAATATCTCCTTATATCGACGCTCACTTTCCATTAATTCTTTTTCTGTTTTTTCTCTTTCCCTGTTCTCTTGTTTCAAGCCTTCCATTGCCTGGTTCAAACGATTGATCATAGTACTGAACGCGTCTGACAAAACACCGATCTCGTCATTCGACTTTATATCCACCACCTTGTTCATCTGTCCTTGAGAGATATCCTTCGCCACCTGTGTCATTTTTCTGACAGGGGCCACTATCGTCCACGCCACAAAGAAGCAAAGCATCCCGACCAATACCATAACAGCCAGTCCCGCCAACCCCATTATGCTGATCATAGCGGTCTGACCATCGCTCAGCATTTTTCTATAGCTCTGCAATTCATCTTCATATACACTTGTTCCGATCACCCAATCCCAAGGTTCATAATACACAAGCCTGGCGATCTTCCACCTAGGTGAGGACTCGCCTAGATTCTGCCAGGCATAGCGTATAGTCGCGAATTCTCCGGGTTTGAGGGTCAAAGCTTTTCCCACAATTTCTTTTATTATGTAACGTCCTTCGCTATCCCGACTTTCCCATATATTCTCACCATCGCGTTCCCCTCTTTGGGAAACGATATAATGTCCCCTTTCCCCGCCTTTCCCACCGATAACATAAACATATCCCGTTTTCCCCACAGTCGTGTTTATAATGGCCTGCCGGACACGATCTTCCGCCTTTTTCTGTTTGAACCCCACATATAGCATTCCCACCAGGTTCCCGTTAACGTCCCGCATCGGATCATACGCCGTAATGTACCACTCATTCACTACGTAAGCGCGCCCTCGATATGACCTCCCAGACATGATCTCGGATATAACATTATTTTCTTTTCCATCGGGATTAACAGCCGGGATATACGTTCCTATAGCCCTTTTACCTTGAGGAGACGAAACCGTCGTCACAACACGCAACATATCACCACGCTCGTTCATTCTCTGAAAGATGGTACAGGTCTCTCCGATAAGCCTAGTTACAGCGTCGACCACGAGACTTTTTTCCTTGAAAGAGTAGTTCTGTCCCAACCATTTCCCTCCCAATATCATTTTGGGAAGTTCTATTTTAATGGGAACATTGGTGAATTGATCAATCGCGGACCATTGGATCTTTTCATCGGATAACCCCAGCGAACCGTGTGAAGCTACCAGATCCCTGGCAATATTGAGACTTTTGTTGACCTGATCCTGAACAGCCTCATTTTCAGTCTGGACCAGGTTGTAGACCCCTTGTGTTATATGGTCGAGATCCGCGCTAATAAGACTGTCTACCTCTTTTTGCGCCAGAAGATTATACTGACCGCTCTCCCATACAGCGAGACCGATAAGGGCAGCGCCAGTGACAAACACGCTTCCTATCCCCAGAAGGGCTACTTTGATGCCAAGTTTCGGCTGTTTTGAAAATTTGATCATAGGAAACCGCCAAAAAGGAAACATCCCTGATCCAGATCAATGAGGCAAAAATACTTTACAAGATAAGTTTAATTTCATACAGCATCATTGTCAACCATTGTCAGAACAATTTTTAGGCAGACATCAACAGGGACAATATCACCTGAAAACAATAAAATTAAGCATCCCACCGACCAGCATGCTGATAAATATCATTATCGCCGTGGATTTGACCAAACTTTTAAAACCAAGCTCTTTCCACAAAACCATGAACGTCGCTACACAAGGGAAAGATATCGCCAGTAAAGTGGTCGCGATAAAAAGCTGCTTCACGGTAAGCCCAAGCGGCATAAGCATCCCCACCGCTACGTCTTTTCTGAAAAACCCGATAATAAGCGCGATTATTGATTCTTTAGGCAGCCCGAAAAGTCCGCGCATTACGGGCGCAAAGAGACCCGTAACCATATCGAACGCCTTGAAATACAACAGGACATTGACCAGAAGAACTCCGGCGAAAACAACAGGCAGCGCTTCTATGAGAAAGCCCTTTATCCTGAAATATAATTTTTTGCCAAGCATACTTAGCGGTGGCATCCTGAGAGGCGGGATCTCAATCAAAAACTCCGGGCTATTTCCGCCCATAATACGGTTTAACACACTACCCAAAACTATTATCAGCACAAGCAGAACAAGATAAACCCCCGCCGCGTAAAAACCCCCGAATGCGCCTAAAAGCCCGAAAATCATAGCCTGTAACGGCACACATGGGACTCCTATCGAAATAATAGTGGCCGCGATAAACCTCTCGCGTTTCGACTCAAGAATACGCGTAGAAAGTATCCCTGGGACATTACACCCGAACCCGAGTAAAACAGGAATGACCGCGTAACCGTGCAATCCAAGTCTATGCATAACGCTATCCAGCAGGATAGCAAGACGCGGGAGATACCCGATATCCTCCAGTATACTCAGCACAAAATAAAATGATATTACATACGGCAGGACCATCCCTATTTCAATGTACGGAGCCGTGGTCAAAAGCCCGAGTGATTGTTTAAAATCCATCTTCCCATCTATCAGATCCCCGATCAAAAGATGAAAAACAAATCCCTCTTTATTTAACCCGGACGTCAATTTTTCAAGCATAGGCTGATAAATATCCATAAACAGCGGATCGGTGATCCTGTTTATGATGAACTCACCCAGAGATCGCACGATTTGAAACGCTCCGTAAACCACACCCGCGGCGATAATAAAGCCCGTAGCCGGCATCACGGAAATATCCTCAAGCATCTCCCTGAAATTATGATGACGATGCTCCAGTTGCTGCACTTCCCCGGTTATATGGCCTATCTCCTTCCATCTTTCCTCATACGACTGTTTTGTCTTAGAGATGGTTCTCGCGGCTCCGATATTTTGTATAAGATTTTTTATTCCGGATCCAGTGACCGCGCAGGTAGGGATAACCGGTACTCCCAGTATGTCTTTGAGTTTGTCCGCGTCGATCTTTATGCCACGGTGGCAGGCATCGTCACACATATTAAGACAGACTATAACAGGCAATCCGGATTCTATAAGCTGCAAGGTAAGAAAAATATTACGTTCAAGATTTGTTGAATCCACTACATTGATAACGGCTATTTCACTTTTGTCGGCGCTGTTCAGCATTTCCGTGGCAACTTTCTCCGCCGGAGACGATGGCTCAAGCGAATACGTGCCTGGAAGATCGACGACCTCAACTTCGCCCGATCCTGTCTCGAGCATCCCCTTCAATATCTCAACGGTAGTCCCGGGATAATTCGCTGATACCACATTAACGCCGGTCAGTCTGGAGAACACGGCGCTTTTTCCCACATTCGGGTTACCGATCAGAAATATCTTCTTTATCATTTAACCTCGACCGTTACTTTTTCCGCCACGCCATGCCCAAGCGCGACTATACTCCGCCCAAACTTTATCACCACCGGCCCTTTAAGCCCGATATGGCTGAGTTTAACTACCTCTTTCCCGGGATAAAGCCCCATATCCATAAGTTTTTTCGAAAGTCCGCTGCCTGAGGCGGCTGACATAACGGCTTTATGTCCAGGGGTTAATTGTATCAATGATATCTTTTTCATATGGCCTATTATAGCATGGGTGACACCGCGGACAAAATTTTGGAAGATATTATTAAAGGTACAAACACGGACTACCTGATTCCATCAGGCCGCAATCTTTCCGGCATGGCTCGATTTTCACCGTAACTTCGCTGTCGTTTATGCTTTGTTTAATATCATTCTCCATCCTTAAAGCGACGTCATACGCCTTCTGGAAAGGCATATCTTCGGGAAGGATTATCGTAACCTCGATGAATTTTTTGTGACCGGCCTGACGCGTTTTAAGATCTTTAAAATTACAATAGCTGTCGGCATACGCTCCAAGATGCGTGACAATATCCATTTTGCTGGGCTCCTCTATCGAAGCGTCTAAAAGATTGATAAATGCCTGCTTAGCCAATTTTACAGAAGGCACCGAGACCACGACACTTACAAGTATTGTGGCAACAGGGTCTATGTAGCATTCAATTATGTCGAACTTCGTTCCTTTTATAAATATCGTTATGATAAAAGCGATGGCTATCGTGAAAGATATAAAACCTTCCAGCTTATAATGCACCGCTTCCGCTTTAACGGCCGGGGACTGGCTTTTAGCAGCCAATTTAAAAAGAAAGAACGCGCCTATAAAATTAAGCGAAAAGCTTATTACGCTGGACGCGAAACCCAGCCAGGGGTAAGAAACATGGCTTGTATGAAAGAAACTGCGGATAGCGAGAAGAGACAGAATAAAAGCTATCCCTATCAAAACCGCGCCCTCTATCGCCTCACAGACATGTTCTACCTTGCCATACCCGTAATTGTGCAATAGATCCGCGGGACGGTTAGAGAGTTTCAGCGAGTGATAAAGGATTATCGATACGGTAAGACCCACCACCGTTATAGCGAAATCGGCGGCTATAGCCAGCGAATGGACCAACACAAGCGCCGTAGTTTTAAAAATGAACAGCACGATGTTGAACCACAGACTTATCAACGCGGCTGTCATCATATAACGTTCTTTAGACTCGGGCATAATTTTGTCCTTCGTTTGCATTATCTTTTACGCTGGATACAAATAGTATAATCAGTGTGGCAAAACTTTCAACATAATATTTTGATCGCCGATCATTTCGATCGACCATATCATCATAAAAAAACGGGGCCGGATCAAAGATCCGGCCCCGTTGATCTACAATAATCAGATAATCGGGATTATTTCTTTTTCCTTCTCATCCCGGCCATAACAGCGCCGCCCAAGCCAAAAAGCAGCATTGAAGCGGGTTCCGGAGTGGTCGACGTCGGGATCAATTGCCCGCCGTTCACAAGATTGTACGTGGCTCCATTCAGGTACGAATTAGCTTCCCATGTGGGATCATAGTATATGTTGAAACCGTTGCCCTCGACATTAAGAACGTTAAAACTTCCGTCATATTGCACTCCGAGTATCTCGGTAGTATAGAAAGCAGCGCCTTTAAGATCGGTATTCCCGTCATTAAGCGAAAGCGTGCTCAAACTATCTATCTCTAAAGACGCCCACGCAAAATTCTCGTTATACCCGTTCACACCGTTATCTGCTCCGGCGAGCGAAAAAGAATGGTTCGTCGCAAGATCCTCCGCGCCGGATACAAACGATATAGCGGCAAGAGATGTGTCCCATGAAGTATTCTCGCGACTGTAATTGTCAAAGTTCCCGCTTATCACATATTTATCCTCGCTTGAAGCAGTGATATAACCCGTTTCCGTTATCTCAAGATCACTGAAATACAATGTGGAAGGGTCACTTTTAATAGCACCGTTATTGGTCACTTTTCCCGTAAATCGCACTACAGCATTGTTCGCGTTCATAATCCCGTTGTTCGTGATCTCGGCGTTCACTATCGCCCCGGTCTGCGCGAGATTTATCGTATCGTTATTCGTTATGGTCCCGGCGTTTATTATGCCGCCGTTTATATTTAGGATACCCGATCCCTCTTCGGCGACCGTGATCTGCCCGTCCACATCAAGCGTTCCGCCATTCATGGCATAAGTACCCTGACTGTCTGATACCACCCCTATGAACATATCTCCATATACTTTATGTAACCCGGCGTTCTGCGTGAAAACACCTACGCCGGCGTCCCCCACATGTGAAACACCGGTATACAACTCCGGCTCGCCTGATTTCCCGGCGTTCATCGTGTAATACGCGTGGCTTGTCCCGCCTTCTTCCGGGTCATTCTGCCTGGCCAAGGTCAATTCGTCTACCCGCACAACCCCACCGTTCTGAGTAAAAATACCCGTTCCTCCCCATTCTCCAAGCACGAGACCGGCGCCTTCCTCATCGTCGTTATCTTTCATCCCGTCTAAAACCCCTCCGTACATAATATATTGACCGCAACTCGGCGTTCCGCTATTTTGATCACCAAGGTACATCGCCCCTTCAAATCTGAAATACCCGTCATATTGTATGAAACTAGCCGATCTCTGACAGCCTATTTTTACCTCGCCAGGCATTTTGAAAATAGTCCCGCCGTTCATTGTAAATATGCTCTCATTTCCGTCCGCGGCCCCATCGATCATCAGATCATTGTAAATACACAGTTCCCCGCCGGACATATTGTAATGGCCGTATCCTCTTTCTTCGAAGGCCCCAATATTCACAAAATCAGCGTCAACACGCCCACCGAACTGATTAAATTCCCCGTACCCGTTCACCCCAACATTGAGATAATCTACATCAACGAATACATCAGCCGCGTCTCCCTTTAACTGATAGAAACCTATACCTCTTACCAGTTCCCCGCTTTCTTTATTCACATTGCTATTGATCCCGAGGTTAAGATACTCCGCCACAGTCGTACCGACTTCTTGATTTATCATTCCAAACCCACTTTCTAACCCAACTGAAATATGATTAGCCGCTAATATCGGACAAGCCAAGTCATTGTGATCCAGTGTCATATTGTTATCGATCGCCAGAGAGTTTAATTCGGGATAATCTTCAGCCATATTGTATGTAACGTTCCGGCAAGGCACGGAATCAGAAGTATCAAGAATATAGACATCATCACCGTCAGCTGGTAGAACCCCCGAAGACCAATTCCCCAGATCGGGATCCGTATCCACCCAGTAGCCCCCATCGCCGTTACCTTCCCAATAACAACTATCGGCAAACGAATTTCCTGCCATAGCAAAGAATTGAAAGAATAGAAAAAATAGGATTGCGATTATTTTTTTCATAATGATGCTCCTGTTAGTTTTTAGAATATTTAGAATGCCTTACAGGCTGACTATATAACATCTCAAAATAATTTTCAAGGGGAAAGAGAGATCTCTAAACGCAAAAAAAATTGTTCAGTATACTTGAACACAAAAAGAGACACCTACACGGAGTGAAAAATCCAAAGCACAATTTATGCGGCGGGTCTTTTACAGACAGCGCACTTTTTTCATCGCCTTCTTTATTCGTTCCATTCCTTCGGCGATATCTCCTTTATCAAGCGCGTAACTTAGCCTAATACGGTCCGGCGCGCCGAACCATTCTCCAAGGTAGGTTATCACTTTATAGTCCAGATAAAGAGTGCTGACAAATTGTCTGGCGTTTTTGCATTTCGGCAGTATATAAAAAGCGCCCTCAGGTTTCCATAGATCGAAACCCAGATCGCAAAAACCTTTGTAAATAAAATCCCTTCTCTCGCGCCATATTGCCTGCTGTTTGGCCACATACTCTTTCGGCGCAGACATAGCCCTAAGCGCCATATCCTGGCCGACAAGATTAGTGTTCATAGACGTATGCACTTTAAGCTCCACGGCCGCGTCCGCTATTTTCTGATCACTGCTCCAGAGATACCCCACACGCACACCGCACATCGCGTATGTTTTAGAAAAGGAATTCACCGTTATCACATGTTTCCCGTGCAGATGATAATTCTCCCGTTCATATATCAGATCTTTATACACTTCGTCGGAAATAATATACACCCCGAGCTTCGCCGTTATTTTCTCTATTTCTTTCAAAGTCTCTATCGACTCCACTCGTCCGGTAGGATTAGACGGCGAATTTATAAGAACGGCCTTACATCCCTTGACCTTCTTTTTAAAATCGTCGATATCTATTCTTCCGTCCACAAGATCGGTGTAAACCGGTTCCATCCCGGCAAGCTCTATTATAGGAGGATATGAATAATAATACGGCCTGGCGAGAAGCACCTTGCCTTTTCCCCACGCCCGAAATATCAGATCAAGCGCCTCGGAAGCCCCGTTCGTTATCACGAAATTATTCGCCGTGGAATCCGGATATTCTTTTGATAAAGCCTCCCTTAAGGGAAGCTCTCCCTGAATAAGGCCATAACGCAGGTCTTTCCTGATATCTATTCCCTCTATCGCTTCTTTCGGCGGAGGAAGGTCCGGCTGGCCGGATCCGAAACTTATAACACCCTTCATCCCTTGTTTACCTATGAATTCTGCGGAACTTTTCAATTCAAGCTGTTTTTTATTTTTCACAGTCATCTTTTCACTTCCGTTTTAAAATTTTGCCGAAAGAACAAGCACATCTTGTTCTTTCACATACAGCCCTTTAATTGTACCTTGAAGTAGCGTTTTCATCAAGCCAGATCAATTATGATAAAATCACAGTAAAAATACAAGAGACTCCGGAGAACAAACAACGTTCTTACAAATCATTATTTCTCCGGATATCAGATCCTATTCCCTTCCGCCAGCCACATTCTATCTTTAAATGTCTTATAAATCTGTTTAACCACCCTAAACGATAACCACATGTGCGAGAAATAATAGGCTATAACACGCGGCCTCAGTGCTAAAGTCCAGAACGCTTTCCATTGCATTCTAGTCAGATCGTCGTCCGAGATCTCAGAATAGTTACTCGGCTCTCCTGAAAAATGGGCAGTAATATCCTGCCCTATTTTTACTTTACCTTCCCTAACCAATTCACGACATATTTCGGTCCCGGGGATCAATATAAACCTAAAAAACACCCCTAGAAATATATCTATCCGTTTAGCGTATTCATAAGTCCGCTGCATCTGCTCTCTGGTCTCACCCGGAAAACCTATAATAAAAAACCCATAAACTTTTATACCCGCTTTATTCAAAACGCTTATTTTTTCTTGAAGTTTTTCCAGAGATGCCGCTTTTTTAATTTTGCGAAGAACATCATTGTCCCCGGATTCAATACCCATACTGACATAATAGCATCCGCTTTTTTTCATGAGTTTAGCAAGTTCCTCATCTATGGTTTCGGTGCGGATCCCATGAGGACACGCCCATGATATTCGCAGTTTTCTGTCGATTATCCCTTGGCAAAACTCAACAAACCGGGATTTATCCGAGATCGCGTTATTATCAACCATATGGAACTCACGTATCCCGTATTCTTTGTATAATAGTTCCATCTCATCCAGGACCTTCTCCGGGGTTCTACACCGGACCATATGCCCGTTTATATTCGAAACCGAACAAAAGGTACACTGGAATGAACAACCGCGAGAAAAGACGATTGGCGCGATCGGATGCCGTTTCGATATAGACTGAAACGGATTAATAATAGTTTCCTCAGGCTTTAGAAGTTCCCATGCGGGCATCGGCAACCGATCCAAATCATCAACAATAGCGATATCATTGACCACAATATTATCGTTTTCGCCGCGATATATCAGGCCTTTGACATTCAAACATTTTTTCATGTCCCCGTTAAAATAGGCCTCTAAAAAATCACCAAAAACATTTTCGCACTCGCCTCTAAAAGCATACTGCGCCGTCGGAACAGTTTTAAACACGCCATCAAGCACTGTACTAGAATGGCTCCCTCCCAACACCCGTAATGTCCCCGGCAAAATATTTCTGACCCTTTCTAACGTCTTATTAGCCATCTCAGCGTGCACACTGAAAGCCTTTACTCCGACAACGTCCGGCCTTTCTTTCTCCAAAAATAAATCAAATTTCCTGAAATCCCATGAAGATAATCCCTTACAAATTATCCTTATGTTCTCTTTTTTCACACCGCGCTCGATTAATGCCCCGGCCAGGTACCCCAACCCTATATCGGGATATTCATGGAATGGCCTGCTTTCTAAAGGAAGCATTAAAAGTATTTTTTTATCCTCTATGCCCAAACCATACCCTCCTGTGAACATCCTAAATCACCCGCGAATTTTGACATCCCGCCACCGCATCTCCAAGTTTTAGACTTCAGTTTAGTTTGAGGATCAACATCGTTATATCATCTGACTGCGGGCGGGAACCGGTGAATGAACGTATATCTTTCAAAACATTAGATACGATATCTTTCGGCGAGGCTAACATGCAGGCCTTAAGCGAGACGGATAATCTTTCGTCTGAGAATTGTTCTTCATTTTTGTTAAAAGCTTCGGTAACCCCGTCGGTATACATGCAGACGATATCTCCGGAAGACAAATTAACGGTATCACTTTTATATACCGTATCCCCAAATATCCCCACAGCTACCGCCCCTGCCTTCGGCATAGGCTCCGGGTTTTCGCCTTTTTTTATCAGGAACGGATAATTATGTCCTGCATTAGCATAAGCAAAATCCCCGGTTTTTATATCAAGGATACTCAGGAACACCGTGACAAAAAGACATGCCTCATTATCACGGGCTATTTCTTTATTTACTTTTTCAAGTATAAGTTCCGGACGTTTTGTTTCAACGGCGTACGTTTTAACAAGTGTTTTCACCACAGCCATCAAAAGCGCGGCTGGCACACCTTTACCGACGACGTCTCCTATCACCACGCAAAAATGCGTCTCGTCCACAAAAAAGAAATCGTAAAAATCCCCTCCCACCTCTTTGGCAGGCTCAAGCACCGCATAGATATCGAATTCTTCATTGTTAGGGAACGGCGGAAATATCTTCGGCACAAGGCTAAGCTGTATGTCGTGCGCTATCCTGAGCTCGCTTTCCATCCTCTCTTTTACTGCCGTTGTTTCGGTAAGATCTTTTATATATTTTTTCAAAGCATCCCGCATATAAATGAACGACTCTGTAAGTTCGCCTACTTCGTCCTTTATTCCCGCAACGGGAGTAAGTTTAAAATTCAGGTCCCCTTTGGCTATATCCCTTGTTGTCCGGGACAATACGCTTATCGGTCTGGTAATAGAATGCGAGATATATATGATCACCGCGAGAAGAACTATAAATCCCAGAATCCCCAAACAAAACACAATAGTGTTAAGCTCGATTATATCGGACATAAGCTCATTCTGCGGAAAAACAACGGCCAGTGACCACCCGCTATCGGATAACGGCACATACGCTATCCAGCATTTTTTACCGGTCACTATGCTTGTCGACGGAGCAAACCCGGAATTTCCTTTTATCATTTCTTTCCCTATATCACGCAACTGCCTGTCGCCGCGCGCTTCGGCTATATCAAAGATCGTTTCGTTCATTATAAGACTCTTTACGGGATGAGTTATTATACTGCCGCTTCTGGAAATTATAAAACCGTATCCGGTTTTCCCTACCTTTATGGAAGAAACCATCGCCTCAAGCCATTCCAGGGAAACATCCGCCGTCACGATCCCGACTATTTTCCTCCGCCCGTCCCTTATACCGTGAAGCGGTACGGAATACGTAGCCATTATCACCTTACCGCCGCTCTCATCATAATAAGGATTGCTCCAAACGGCGCGGTCTATCTCCCGCGGGATCTGATACCAGTCCGACAAAAAATAACTGTTCTTTTCGTCAAGCCATGTGGATAGAATCTTTCCGTCGCTTTTGTAATAATACGCCACAAACCCCGGCGTATATTTATCTATAACGAACGGTTCAAGTGCCGCCGCGGCGCCGTATATCTCGGCATTATTCGCTACCGAAGTGTAAAGCAATTTGCGTATCGTCTCATAATCGTAAGCGGGATCATTTTCAAGATTGTATACCAGATTTTGCGGAACGCTTTGGGCCACCTTAAGGATAGATTCTATGCGGTTCGCCACGCGGTACATCATATTCGACGCGGAATCCCTTATCTTTTCCTCAAGCATATTCCGCGTAACGGCGTAGTTATATCCAAAAATTATCATGAACAAAAGCGTCGAGCTCGCCAGTATCGCGAACGCCAGTTTGAACGCTATACTTTTAGTTCTTATCATATGTTCCGCATTCTTTCCGGAACGAACCAAATTCCGGGATATTTTTTATTATGCCGCTTTCTTTCAACAGCTTCGCCGTATTATCGAAATCCTCTTTATGCAGCACTCCCAAACCTTTATATGAACCGTCCGTGACGGCAAGGTCCCTCATCCTTTCAAGCTGCCACTTTTGATGCACACGCGTCGCCGGTAAATGCGCCGCGGTCATATATTCCATCACTATTGAGACCGCCTCATCCACATGCTCGAAAGCGTAGATCCATCCTTCCATGGACGCCGCGACAAAAGCGCGCGCTATGTCAGGATCTTTCCCCAACGTCCGCTCAAGCGCGTAAATACCGTCTTCCGGAAAATTAAGGCCGTGTTCATAAAAAAAGAACGTCGTAAGTTCTTCAGGGTCATACCCGGAATTTATTATCGTATGATACTCGTTGTACCACATCGCCGAGGCCACATCCACTCCGCCTCTTAGAAAAAGATTCACCGTATACGCCTGCGGCACAATCTTCATATTAAGGCCGTACTTTTCGAAGAACGCCTTAGGCTGTATCTCGAATTCGGCGGACCATAGTCCTACCTTTCTATCATTCATGTCGGCGATCTCATAGATACCGCTGGATTTCTTCGCCACAAGCATAAGCCCGGATCTCTGTAAAAACTGACATACGTTGACCAACGGTATGCCCTGGGATCTCTTTTCGATAGCGGCCGAAAGCCACATAACCGAAAAATCAACTTTCCCGCTCTCCAAAAGCGACGAGGCCGGATTATCCGGCGCTCCGTTAACGATAGTCACTTCCAGTCCGTATTTTTTGTAAAACCCTTTTTTCAGGGCGACATAATATCCGGCAAACTGCGCCTGAGGTAACCACAAGGTCGCAAAGGAGACTTTTTTGAGGTTTTTTTCCGCGCAGAAAGACTGTCCACAGAAAAAAACGGACACCGCCAAGGCCGTGCATAAAAAGTATTTCGCTATTTTTTTCGGAACGCTGTTCATCTTCTCACAAGTATAAGGTATGCCTTTTCCAATGGCAAGCTCAATCACCGTACTGACACGATACCCCCCAAGACCTTCCTGCATTTAAAAATAATATATTCCGGAGTACGGTAATCTTTAAGCCGTTTGCGCGGATCGAGTTTATACGGCTTAGGCTCGACTATTTCTTCTATCATCATGCCGTTCTTCTTCAATACCGTAGAATAAAACCCGAGACTCCAATGAGAATCCCTAAATTCGATCGTCGAATAATCCGTAAGAAGACATTTCAATTTATGCTGCACCCCGTCTTTAAAATAATGGAAATCCTTTGGAGGCGCGCCGACCCTCGTATCGACTTTGGCCGCAACCATCATAAGAGGATGACAATCGCTAAAAATAAATTGTCCGCCCGTTTTAAGCACCCTGCTCACCTCGCCGAACATCCTGTCTATTTTCCGGGCGTCCGGTACATTCAGGAACACCATGTTCGCCGTAACCACATCAAACTGCCCTTTTTTGAAATCAACAAGATCATCGCCGTCAGCCAAAAAGAATTTCAATTTCTCGCCTTCAGCATATTGCGCCCGGCAAATATCTATCCATTT
>Ga0116171_10000796_pt1 | contig 32736 bp, 26 predicted proteins | sample AD_JPNHW2_MetaG_FD_89798 | JGI IMG/M metagenome (GOLD analysis project Ga0116171, IMG submission 89798) | Active sludge microbial communities of municipal wastewater-treating anaerobic digesters from Japan - AD_JPNHW2_MetaG | ecosystem: Engineered > Bioreactor > Anaerobic > Digestate | place... | reverse complement strand
AGGCATCAATGTGAAGAAAGAGGATATTGACGAAAAAAGGATAACGTATCATCCCAAAATACCTGAGCTAAATTATCGAATTTATCCGTAAATTTGAGGAAGTTATTTTGAAAGTTTTACTTAGGCAATTTGATATCAAGAAAGATCACTCGCGGGGGGGCATTCTCCCGGTCAGCATATTTTCCTTTGCAAAAAAGATAATCTAAGGCTTCTTCACCGTCAGTAACTGTAAAGATGTCGTTAGCCACGTGATGCTTTTTAAGTGTCCGCAGTGTCAATTCTGCATCCAGAGGATTATCCTCTACAAGTAAAATGTCTATACTGTTTCCGTTCATGATAATTATTTTTTTGAAGGTAATGAAAAAGAAAATTTTGCACCGTTATTAAGTTCGCTTTCTGCCCATACACGGCCACCATGCCTGTTAATGATGCGCTGGACGATAGCCAGGCCCACCCCAGTTCCATAAAATTCATTGATGTTATGAAGCCGCTGGAACACTCCGAATAATTTATCTGCATATTTCATGTCGAAACCGGCGCCATTATCTTTTACAAAGTAAACGATTTCGCCGGAATTTTCATAACAACCGACCTCAATTTCGATGATTTCTTTTTTAGAGGAAAACTTAAATGCATTAGAAATAAGATTTATCCATACCTGTCGTATGAGGTTAGCATCTGCTTCTGCAGACTGAAGGTCGGTCAGGCGAAGATCAACTTTATTGCCTGGATATTGATCCCTTACCTCATCCACAACCTGTTGAGCTATTTGAGTCATATTGGCAGGGCTTGTTTGCATCGGCGACCGGCTGAGCCTCGAAAAAGCCAGCAGGTCATCAATGAGCTGTCCCATCCGTAAGGCTTCACTCTGAATAACGCCACAAACCCGCTGCCCTTCGGCATCAAATTTTTCGTAATAATCTTCGAAGAGAATATTTGTGAAACCGTTGATGGCTCTCAAAGGCGCCCTCAAATCGTGAGATACAGAATAGGCGAAAGCTTCCAGTTCTTTGTTGGCATTTTCAAGTTGCGTTGTACGCAAAGCGACCTTTTCTTCGAGTTCTTCGTTGAGTCTCATGATCTTGTTCTCAATCAGTTTCCGTTCTGAAATATCATACGAAAGAATAAAGACTCCTTCGGGTACAGGCTGAATGCTTAACTCAAACCACCCGACAGAACCGTCGGAGTGCATAAATTCGTTGATCATATGCTGTGCTTTGCGTTCTTTTATGCATTTTTTTATCGCGGGAAACACAGTTGTATTTTCAATGCCCGGATATGCCTCCATCATCGTATGTCCAAGCAGTTCCTCCTTTGTTTTGCGGCCCTGGCTGGCAACAGCGTCGTTGACATAAAGGTAGCGGAAATCGAACCCGATGATCTGGCCTCCTTCCAGCATATTGTCCAGCGTTAAACGGTAGCGTTCTTCGGTCTTTTGCAAGGCTGTTTCAGCCAGTTTGCGTTCTGCCAGCTCGGTCTGTAATTGTTTATTTATTGCATTTAAATCACTGGTGCGTTCCTGGACCCTTTTTTCAAGCTCCTTGTGCGATTTTTTCTTGCTCCTGTATAAACTAAAAATAGTCGCTATCAACGCAACAAAAAGAATGATGATAATCACAAGCCAGGACAGAAAAAACCGCTGACGGGTAAGCACTGTTTGCTGTTCTTCAATAGATTTAGATTTTGATGAAATTTCAGCATCATGTTCTGCTATTTCAATTTCCTGCCGCGCCAGTTCATTTTTCTGATTTTGTAACTGTTGTTTACCTTGTTGCAACTCGGATTTTTGTGTTGTCAATTGGCGCGATTGCTGATCATATATCTTTTGCTGTAACAGAATCTTTTTTATTTGCCCCTGAAGTTCATTTTTTTGCTGATCGATCAGTTGGGACTGTCCCTCAAGAGTTTTTTTGTGTTGCAGCAATTCCCATGTTTGAACTTTGATGCTGTCTTTTGTTGATTTGAGCTCCATCGACCTGATTTCAAGGTTTTTTTCAAGCATGTCGAGGTTATTGTTCAGGGTGTTAATTTGGTTCTGAAGGTTCCGCATTTTTTGCTGTTCTTCATAAAAAAGCGCCTGTACATCCACATCAGTACCTCCCAGCAGGATCATATCCGGCATGACTGTAAGATTATGATTGCTGATATTGACCTTATTAATTTTAAATTTTAGTGAGCCTTCCTGTGAATCGTAGAAATTGATCATGATGATGCGCTCGTCTTGATAACTATCGCTCACTAACAGAATGTTTTCCCCTTCGATCTTATCGTAGATCTTGCCAAGTTTTTCTTCATTTCCTTTTGTAACAAAGATCAGTTGTACATCGTCAAAGTCCTTTAATGACGAAGACGATGAAACCCGTATGGCTTTTTTTCTGATGGTTTTGAATTTCAACGAATTTGTCATCTCATTGATGATACTTTCGTCTTCACCTATGATGAGAAAGTGAAAGTCATTGATATCATCCTCGTTTGGCCACTTAACATTTTGGGCAAACTTATAAATATATGCACTTATGGCTTTGTGGCGGTCTGTTTTCTGGGCATAACAAATATTATTCTGTCCGAACAAACAAACTAACAATATACCCGTGAACAGAATGATTTTTCTCATAAGCAATTAATCCGCTATAAATAATTTAAAAAAAATAAAAGCGGGGTGAATGCTTATTTTTCGCGATAGCATGGCTCTCATACTATAGCATGAGCCCATGAAGAGCCCCGGCCTTTTAAAAATTTGAAATGGAGAATAGCTGAAGATCATGGTTGTCCTTTTTTATTAAAATTGTTCAAAGAATAACCCACCGAAAACATGAATGTGAACTGGGGCTGCCTGTATCTGTCGGGCGCCCTGTTTGACGTATGGTAATATTCGCTGTTCAGCATATTTTTTGCGATTATCTGGACTGTAATACCTTTATAATTTAACAAAGATAGTGTGCCGTCAACCAAAATATAGGGTTTTACATGAAAATCCTTTGTAGAATTAATATATTGGGGGTTTTGCCTTTTCCCATAATAATTTGCGCGAAGGTTTATTTTTATGTGGTCATTAAAAGAATAGGTAAAGCTCGCATTGGCAGTATGCATGCTTATTTCCGGCACCATCAGGCCATATTCGTCAATGCTGTAGGAAAACGTATAATTTAATGAAGTTTTGAATTTCTCGAAGTCGAGCCTGAGAAACAATTCAGCGCCGGAGATGTCAATTTTTCCCTTATTTATCCATCTGTAATTATCACCCGGGCCGTCTTTGGTAATGGCGTGAAACAGTTGATTTCTGTACCCTACAATATCGATCTTGATTTTGTCGATAAATGACATGGTAACTGCAAATTCAATTGATTTCATCTTTTCGGGAAGCAGAGATGAATTGCCCTGTCCATCATAATAATCCCATGGTTTGGGCGCCCTGAAAGCCTCGGCATAAGATATCCGTATAATTTGTTTTCGAAAGTGATAACTTAATCCCGCGCGCGGCGTAAATACCTGATCGTAAATACTGCTTTGGTCAAAACGAATTCCCCCGGATAAATAAAAGTTTTTGAAGATAACAAATCTCGGTTCGGCAAAAACACTCAGAAGGTAATTATTGAGCATGTTTGGCTTGGGAGGCCTTGGCGGCCTGTTTTCCGGAGAGTCACTGTACGACATGGATGCCTTTTCTGAAAGCCGTTCAAACTCAAATACCAGGCCGCCGGTGAGTGAGAAAAATTTCTTTGGATTATAATTTATAACACTTTCCAATCCTGTTAAATTGTTGGGGCGATAGTAACCGACCTGGGCGGTATCAACCACATAATAAACAGAATTGCCAAGAACGGTTGCATTTCGATTGTACAAAACAGCAGACAAACTGAGTTTTTCGGAAAATTGTTTAGTATATTTCAGGTAATTATTAATAAATTGAATATTCCACGAAGTTCCGTGGTCATTGTATATGGTGCCAATCGATTTTGTATTGGTGGTAGTTGTCGGTTGTTTGAACAGATAATTAGTCCCCAATGTGAATTCTTTATAACGAATTTTCACATCAAAAGAATAATCGTTTTCAAAATTATCCATCTGGTCTGTCCAGTTATAGTCGCCGGCCTCTCTTTTCAGGTCGGCCTTTTCAGATCTTTTAAACATGCCGGATACCCGCACGCCAAAAGTTTTCTTTTTATTAGCATAGCCATAACTCACATCCCCGGCAGTCGTTTTAAAGTTGCCGATAAGGGCATTGATCCCCGTTTGTGTTTCAAGTGCGTCTTTGGTTATGATGTTGATAACACCGGATATGGCATTTGTACCGTATGCAACAGATGCAGGGCCATATATAACTTCTATCCGTTCTACATTCGACAGGTTATATTGGGCTCCGCCGTAAAAACCTCCGGAATTGAGCTCGTTTATCTGTACCCCGTCAATTAATATTAGTGTCAGGTTGTTTTGGTTGGGTATTCCGCGCTGAAAAACATAACTGTTCAAGCCAAGGGTATTTCTGAATTGAAATCCCGGTAAGTCCGACAAGGCTTCTTCAAGTGTGAAATATCCGTTTTCCTTGATGTTCGCCGCTGTAATAATGTAAATAGTGGAGGGAATTTCTCTGATGTCTTGAGGCGCCTTGGATGCCGATGAAATTTTTAGCTGGGATAATTGCGACAGGTTCATATCGTAAATGTCGACACTGTCGTTTTGAGAAAAGGCTTTGTTAGTAAAAAGAGCCAGGAAAAACAACAGGCAAAACAGGATGTGCTTATTTACATAAATATTTCTATTGATTACTTCTGGTTTCATATAAAATACGCTATAAGATACCCGTATTGCGTTGCAATATACAAAATAATTTGAGCTATTTTAACATTGTGAAAATATTTTTAAATATTAAGATAATTAATATTATTAACAAAACAGAAACATTGCAAACGAACTTAAAAAAAACAATGACGTGTGGTCAAATATCTGCTATAAAGAAAATTAGACTTTTTCTTTTTTTTGAAATATAAATTTCAAATTATCAGATTGTAATCAATAAAGTTTTTTTTGAATGAAAAAGAATCTGAAAACCGAAAAATTATAGGGCATCTCTATTAACCTTGATCGGGCGCCTCTAAAAACAAAAAAGTTCGAGGCAGTCGAAGTTCTGAAAACCGCAATTTACTAAGCGTACATGCCTGTGCTGGGCCTGCCGGACGCAAGGATTTGAAGAACGAAGACGAACGAAGAAATTTGAAGTTTTTAGAGGTGCCCTATAATTTGTTTTCCAGGCATGGAATTATGGCATTTTTCCAGGAAGAAAAATCACCCCCGATAATATGCATACGTGCTTCTTTTACCAGCCACAGATAGAAAGCAAGATTGTGCTGGCTGGCGATCATGGCGCCTAATATTTCGTTCGATACGAACAGATGCCTGAGGTAGGCCTTGCTGTAATTCGTATCAACGAAGGAATAGCCGACTTCGTCAACAGGTGAAAAATCGTTTTTCCATTTTTCGTTGCGGATGTTGATGCGTCCGTTTTTCGTGAATAGCCAGCCATTGCGTCCGTTACGTGTTGGCATCACGCAGTCGAACATATCCACGCCCAGCGCGATAGATTCGATGATATTTGCCGGGGTTCCCACACCCATCAGATAGCGGGGTTTGTCTGCGGGTAAAATAGAACAGACCTGCCCGGTAATTTCATACATGACCGCGGCCGGTTCGCCTACCGAAAGCCCGCCGATAGCATTACCGTTCATGTTATAAGAAGATATTGTCTCTGCGGAGATTTTACGCAGGTCGCTGAATGTGCTTCCCTGTACGATAGGGAAAAGAGACTGTTCGTAACCATAAAGGCCTTCGGTTTCGTTGAAGCGCTGCACACAGCGGCCAAGCCATTTATGAGTCATTTCCATGGATTTTTTCGCATACTTGTATTCGCAGGGGAAAGGAGTGCATTCGTCGAAGGCCATCATAATGTCTGCACCTATCCGGCGTTGTATATCCATATTGTTTTCAGGCGTAAAAACATGCTTCGATCCGTCAATATGTGATTGAAAAACCACGCCGTCTTCTTTTATCTTTCTTATCGTTTTCAGCGAATATACCTGATAGCCTCCACTGTCGGTCAGTATGGGCTTGTTCCATCCGTTGAATTTATGAAGGCCGCCTGCATCCTGCAGAATCTCCAGGCCGGGGCGCAGGTACAAATGATAGGTATTGCCTAAAATAATCTGTGCCTTGATGTCTTCATTCAGATCCTTCTGATGAATGGCTTTGACACTTCCGGCCGTGCCAACGGGCATAAAAATCGGCGTTTCAATGATGCCGTGAGCGGTTTCTACAATACCGGCACGTGCTGATGAAGCCTTATCTGTGGCAGTCAATGTAAATTTCATATTACAAAGGTAATTTTTTTATACGTTCTTGTTATCCTATAGACGGGTTACGGTTAAATCTTTTTTTGAGGTGCTGACATTTAAAAATATACTTCTTTGAAAAAATCAAATTGCCCGTTAGGGCATAAATATCCATAGAAAATAAATAAGCTCTGAAATTTTTTCCCGTAGGCCTGCCTGCCGCAGGCAGGGAATTAACGCCAGAATGATTCCTTAAAAAATCAGGGTTATTCAATTGGCTTAAAAATGTATTGTTCATTATTTTGAATATGATGTCCTTTAAGAAAATCGAGATAATACTGCCTGAATGTCATAATCTTATGCAAATGACGGCATGACATGCGTGTGCGAGGCTTGTGGCGCAATCACCTTGTAAATCATATCAATATTAGGTATATGTCCTACGGACAATAATTTATTCTTGCTATGATCATTCTATTGACATTTAAGCCCTACGGGCTATGAAATATAAGATTTAGAAATAAATCAAAAGCACTTTTTTCAGGATAATAACTTTGCTGGCACCTCAAAAAAAGATTTAACCCGGTTCCGGTTTACTCAGAAATAAACAAAAAGTATGTGTATAAGTTTTTGAACAGACGAAATCTATAAAAAGATAAAGAATTATTTTTGCATCATATTGGTGTTTTATGTTCTTAGATAAGATTATTCCGGATCCGTTTCATCTATACCTGTACATTGCCTTTCTCAGTCTTTTTCTCATACAGATGATTTATTTCTGGGGCGTGTTTTCCAGGTTTGCATTCAGTCGTAAAAAAAAAGGTTCTGAAAAATGTTTACCTGTTTCAGTTGTCATCTGTGCCCGCAACGAATATTATAATCTTGAAAAAAACCTTCCTTTAATTCTTGAACAACAGTATCCGGATTTCGAGGTTATTGTCGTCAACGATGAGTCGGATGATGATACCAACGACCTGCTTTGCGATCTGGCGATAAAATATTCCAGGCTGGTTGTATTGAAAACACAGAAAAATAAAAATTGTTTCCCCGGGAAAAAGTTTTCACTTTCCCTGGGAATAAAATCTGCGCATAACGAAATCGTTCTTTTGACCGATGCCGATTGCGCACCGAAAAGCCCGGACTGGATCAGGGAGATGCAGGCTCCGTTTTCGAACCCGAAAACACAGATCGTTTTGGGTTATGGCGGGTATGCCCGGAAAAAGGGACTCCTGAACAAGCTCATCAGGTTCGATACGGTGTCTATCGCAATGCAATATTTTTCGATGGCCAAATCAGGGATGCCTTACATGGGTGTCGGCAGAAATCTTGCCTACCGCAAAAGCCTGTTTCTTCAGTCAAGGGGATTTGTCAGTCATTATAATATAAGTTCAGGTGATGACGACCTGTTCATCAATCAAAATGCCACACGGAGGAATACAGCCGTAGTGTTTTCGCCACAAAGCCACACGATGTCTGAACCCAAAACCGACCATGGTTCATGGGTGTTTCAGAAAAAAAGGCATATGACTACCGGCAAATATTACCGGTGGTGGCATAAAATCGTACTGACTTTATTTCCGCTAACAACCCTGGCTTTTTATGCCTTAGCGATATTCATAATTGTGTTCAATATCAATTTATATAATATTTTTATTGTATCTTCGTTTTTATTATTGCGTTTGTTTAGCCAGTTATTGATTGTTAAAAAAGCAATGAATAAATTGCAGGAAAAGAATTTATTATTATTTTCGCCTTTTTTTGAGGTATACCTCATCATTTTCAATGTATTGATGATGATATCCAATTCCGGAAAACAGCAAAGCAGATGGAAATAAACACCAACCTTACCGACAAGGCTCAACGAGATTGCAGACTGGTGCAGCTTGCCATCAGCAATGGCGACCAGAAAGCCTATGCGGAGCTGATGGGCTATTATAAGGATGCTATTTATTTTCTGCTGCTAAAAATGACCAACAACCCCGATGATGCCGACGACCTGACCATCGAAGCTTTTGGCAAAGCCTTTAAAAAACTCGATCAGTACACCCCCGATTATGCCTTTAGCACCTGGTTGTTTAAAATTGCCTCCAATAACTGTATAGATTTTATCCGACGTAAAAAAATGGAAATGCTGTCCATTAATAAAACTATTGTTGATGATGAAGGCACCGACATGTCGCAGATGTTACCCTCGCATACCCTCGATCCTGAAGAAAAAATGATAGAACGGCAAAAAATTATGATGATGCGCGAAGTGGTCGAAAAACTAAAACCCAACTACCGCCGCCTGGTGCAGTTGCGTTATTTCGATGAATACTCCTACGAAGAAATTGCACAAGAAATGGCAATCCCTATCGGCACTGTAAAGGCACAGTTGTTCAGAGCGAGAGAGTTTCTGTACAACATTATGAAGAACGCTGAAGGGTCGATTTAGTCCTTTAATCAATAACGCCGCTTTAGCGGATCTGTATTTGTTTTCTGACTTTGGATAAGGGAAACTGTTGGTTTTTTGACCTGAAAGATTCAGTACTGTTTTCGATGTACTTAGCAACACCGAAGGTGTATGATGTTTATAACCACGTATGAAATACCTGGGAAAAAGAGATGTGAAAAAATATCTCCAAAGGAGTTGAACATTTAAAACTTTTTTCTCATCAGCTTCAATCTCAAGTTCCTTTATCAATTCAAAATAATCTTCCATTTATATTCAATCCTTTCAGGATTGGGTTACTATATCTTTGTAAAACCGTGCACTGCGTGCCGGTTATTCATATTTGACCCTTCGGGTCTTAATTTCTGCTCTATTCGTAAATATTAGTTCATACTGTATTCATTCGAAATTCTTTGCTTTTTTTGAACACCGAAGGTGTTTAATGTTTATAACCACGTATGAAATACGTGGGACAAAAGAGATATGGAAAAACAACTCCAAAGGAGTTGAATTTCTAAAACAAATATTTCTCATCAAATTCAATCCCATGTTCCTTAAGCAATTCAAGATATTCATCGTAAAAAGTTATTATCCTGTGATGCTCATTCTGGTTCCTTACATATTCTATAAGCCTGTCCTTTTCTTTTATGGAGTATGTAAAAGCGCCATATCCGGTTTGCCACCCGTTAAAGTTTGGGAATATTTTGTTAGTTTTTATCCAATCGGAACTTGCAAGTTTAATGTCTTTGATAAGTCCTGCCAATGCTACAGTTGGATGTAAGTGCGTTACAATATGCAGATGGTCCGCAATGCCATTGATACGGTACAGATGGCATTTTTGATTTTTCAGGATACCTGCAATATATTTAAAAAGTTCTTCCCGTTTGTTTTCATCAGATAGGGTTTTTTCACGCGACCATGTTGAGAAAACTAATTGATACAGTATTTGTGTGTACGTGCTCATGATATTGATTTTATTCAATCCTTTCAGGATTGGGTTACTATATCTTTGTAAAACCGGGCACGCAGTGCCCGGTTATCCATATTTGACCCTTCGGGTCTCATCTTCTGCATCTCTTGTAGGCCTTAGTTTAATTTTAATTCATTTGAAATATTTTGTTTGTAACACCGAAGGTGTTTATGTGAATAATCACGTATGAAATACGTGGGAAAAAAGAGATATGGGAAAACAACTCTGAAGGAGTTGAACATGATTTATTTTCAATATTCATGTTGACTATTTTATTACAATTAGTATTTTAATTCCAAAGGTATAAAAATTTTAAGAATAACTTTCTTCTCCAAATTCAAATTCCTAGTTGTTCGTTGTTTGTAAGAACGAAGCTGTTATTCATTGTAAAAACATCATTAAACCGATCCGGCAATTATTCTGGTAATTTCCACAAACTCTTCTACCCCAAGCTGTTCAGCCCTTTTGTCGAAAATGGATCCAGAGAGTTTCAGGTTTTCGCTACTAAACGAACTCAAGGCATTTCTTAATGTTTTACGCCTTTGGTTGAATGCCGTTTTCACAACCCGGACAAAGAGTTTTTCATCGCAGTTCAAAGATTCTACTTCATTTCGCCGGAGCCTGATCACTGCCGACTGTATTTTTGGCGGTGGATAAAACACATGCGCGCTTACCGTAAAAAGATATTCGATATCATAAAAAGCCTGAAGCAAAACGCTTAGAATGCCATATTGTTTTGACCCCGGAGGCGATGCAATGCGCTGGGCCACTTCTTTCTGAAACATACCTACCACTTCAGGTATCATCTCCCGGTTTTCCAAAACCCTGAAAAGTATCTGGGTCGAAATGTTGTACGGGAAATTTCCGATGATAGCAAAAGGCTTGTCAAACCTGCTGTTTATGTCAAAATTCAGAAAGTCGCCGTAAATAATATTTTTGTTTTGTTCCGGATATTTTTCGGTCAAAAAACCATAAGCATCCCTGTCTATCTCGATGAGCGTGGTCTGAAAATGTTTGGATTCAAAAAGGTATTTTGTCAGCACACCGGTGCCGGGGCCGATCTCAAGTACCTGTTTGTAGTTTTTATGCAGTGTTAGGCTTTCACAGATCTTCAGCGCGATATTTTCGTCTTGCAGAAAATGCTGTCCCAGATGTTTTTTTGGAAGGACGAAGGCCATTTCAGTTTATTTTATCTCCCCTGAGAAGGCGGTAGTGTCTGCGGGCATCCACAACGTATATGCTGCCCGGGTAATCGGTCAGTATCCGTTCAAAAAATTCCATCGCCCGTGGATAATTTTTGAAAATATTCTCATTAAGCTCACCGAGTTTGAAAAGTGCATCGTCGGCAAGAATATCTTCCTGATAGAAGTTGGTAAGTTTTACCAGTAGGGTATCAGCTTCGGCATATCTGCCCTGATGTATACGTATCTGTGCCTTCTTGTAAAGTACCTCGTCGAAAAGAGGGTGGTATAATCCAAGCATATTAATGGAATCAAGGGTTTTATATGCCTGGTCGTCTTTGTTTTGAAAAAGGAGTAATTCTGCACGGGCATATAATCTCAGGCCGTTTGTGGTGCTGTCTTCATCAAAGTTGTCGCTGATTAGCAGCGAGAGTTCCATGGCATCGTTGGCGATGAGCTTGGATGTGGCGGCTTTAAGGATATCCAGTTGTGCTTTGGCGTAGTCAAATTCGTTGATATAAAAATATAGCCTGGCGTTGCGGAATTTGGCTTCAAACCCTACGACGTCATTTTTAAAGGCTTTTTCCACCTGAGAATATAACAGGCTGGCCTCCCATACATCACCCGTGAGAAGAAGGATGTCGGCAAGTTCTGTTTTGCACTGGGCGATAAGTTCTGCCGATACGGCTTTGTAAAGAATTGCCTTTTGCAGCAGGTCTATGGCCTGGGGCGATTTATTCATATAAAAAGCCTGCAGATGTGCCAGGTTTTTAATAAGCTGCAACGCATAATTATTTTCATTGTTTTTGCCGATCAGGTCGTAATATTCTTTTTCCAGCAGCTCAAGTTCCTGTGGGTCGATGTTAGGGGTATAGGTAACTTTCAGGTATTTGGTGTTCAGTTTCTCAACCAGCGATGACTGGAAATATGGCGAAAAAGCATCTTTCGAACTTAAAATATAATCATAGCAACTTATGGCGTCGTCGTAGAAACCATTTGAAACGGCGATCTTCGCCAGCTCATACGGCCGTTGACCGTCCTCGCCGAAGCGCTTGTCGATAGCTTTCGCCTGGATAATAGCCGCGCCAAATTCTTTTTCCTGAATAAAATACCAAAGCAAAAGCAGGGGATAAGACTTTATATCAGGCTCTTTTTTGATGCGTTGAAGCAGGGCCGTTTTAAAAAGATTATTCCTGATATTTTCGGGATCGTTTATCAACAGATCCTGTAGTTGCGACTGCACCTGGTCCAGCGAATTGGGGTAGCTCTTCGCGTAATCAAGGAATTGGTTCAGCGCGGAACTGAAATCATTTTTTTTTAGATAGATCTCAGCAAGTTCAAGGTTGAAATTGTAGGTATTTTTTAAAAGTTTTTGTCCCTGTTCATAGGTTTTTATGGCATAATCGGGCTGATTGCGCAGCATAAAAGCATTGGCGATGGTAATGATCTGGTCGTTGTCGGCATTCAGCGATTTGATCGTATTCTCAAATTGTTTTTTTGCTTTTTCGGGTTCATTTTCTAACTCATAAATATAGCCAAGATCTACAAGGAGTGCAAAATTTCCGGGATTTTTCCTGATGACCTTAGCGGTAAATTTTTCGGCTTTATTATAATCTTTCAGTTCTATCAGGCAGTTCAGATAATAATCATAAATAAAAGGTGTTGGCGCTTTATTATAAATTTCTTCGAATAAAATGACAGCTTTATCAAACTCCTTATTTTGGAAATATTGTATGGCAAGCTGTTCGTTTGTGTTAGGCTGGGCGTTGCTATGAAGCTGTATGGCCAGCACCCCCAAAAAGACAATAGCAAGCCGGACAAAAAGCTTTTGCATGAATGGTCTGTCTGTTTTTTTGTGCCCGGCCAACATTATAATTTGTTTTATTTTTCTGAGGGTTTGTCCTTAGGATATGTTGCTGCCAGTTTTAGCAGGTAAGGCTGAATGGTATCAAAATTCTGATACTGGTACAAAACACTTTTTACCTGACCATTAATTCGATAAGCCAGATCATTTACCGAATGTGCCTCTATAGTAAAATAACTCCTGAATTCACTATCATCCAACAATTTTTTATCTACATCATGTCTCAGGTTTTCCAGTTGTTCCCTGGAAGTGTTCAAGTCATTCCGGAATGATTTGTAATTTTTGAGCATGTTTTTGAATGGTTTACGGACATTCTGATACTCACACAGATATTTCCAGTTTTCCTCATTGCGATATTTCTGGTAATGGGTGGCAACCAATTTGTTGGTAGCCTGGTATGCCTGGTATTTTTTTGTTACAGTGTCTATGTTGATTTTATTCAGATGCTGGCTTGCTGTATCTAACACCGTGATGAGGCTGTCAATTTTTGCAATTTGTTTTTCCTTTTCGGCGTTTTTGCAGGAAGAAAAAGCCACTATTGCAATGATCGCAAGGGATAAGAAATATCTTCGTAACATTTTTTGTTTTTTAGTTTATGATTTCAAATCCTGTATATTTGGTCAGTGCCGCGGGGATTTTAATACCATCGGCTGTCTGGTTGTTTTCTAACAGGGCTGCTACAATTCTTGGTAACGCTAAAGCACTGCCGTTTAGTGTATGTGCGAAACTAATTTTCCCGTCTTTGTTTTTAAAACGCAGCTTCATCCGGTTTGCCTGAAAACTTTCGAAGTTGGAAACAGAACTGACTTCGAGCCATCTTTTTTGTGCTGCGGAATAAACTTCAAAATCATAGGTCATGGCGGAGGTAAAACTGATGTCGCCTCCGCAAAGTTTCAGTATCCTGAAAGGCAGTTCGAGCTGTCTCAGCAATCCAGCCACGTGATCGCACATTTCCCTGAGAGTTTCATATGATTTATCAGGATGTTGTATCTGCACGATTTCAACCTTATCAAACTGATGCAGGCGGTTCAGCCCGCGGACATCTTTGCCGTATGAGCCGGCCTCCCTGCGGAAACAAGCGGAGTAAGCGGCATTTTTTAACGGCAGGTCGCTCTCTTTGAGTATCATATCCCTGAAAAGGTTTGTTACCGGCACTTCCGCGGTGGGTATCAGGTACAGCTTGTCTTCGGTGGCATAATACATCTGTCCGTCTTTGTCGGGAAGTTGTCCTGTGCCAAAAGCGGAGGCCTCGTTCACCATCAGTGGCGGCTCGATCTCGGTGTAACCCGCATTGACGGCTGCATCAAGGAAAAACTGTACCAATGCCCGTTGAAGGCGGGCGCCCTTGCCGGTATACACCGGAAATCCCGCACCGGTTATTTTGTTTCCCAGTTCAAAATCAATAAGCTTATATTTCGAGGCAAGGTCCCAGTGAGGGACTGCATCTTCGGCTAAAGGAGGAATATCGCCTTCGGTATGTACGATCTCATTATCTTCTGCTGTTTTTCCGGGTTTAATGGATGGGTGAGGGGTATTGGGCAACTGGAGCAGCAGTCCGGTCAGCTTTTCTTCGGTGGTTTTTAGATTGTCTTCCAGATCTTTAACTGTTTTTTTTGTCTCAAGAGATTTCTCTTTCAACAGGTTAGCTTCCTGATGTTTGCCGTTTTTGAAAAGTTCTCCGGTTTCTTTTGCGAGTTTGTTGAGTTCGGCAAGGAGGTCGTCCATTTGTTTCTGCGTGCTTCTGCGTTCGTCGTCACAGGCCAGAATTTCCGCGACAAGTTGTGAAGCATCAAAATTCTTTATTGCCAGGGCCTTTATTATATTTTCGGCATCGTTCCTGAGGCTGCTGATTTGTATCATATTTGGTTTTTTTACAAAAATAAATTTTCTTTATGAATAAAAAAAAATCTCCGATCACAAAAGCAACCGGAGATATCTCTTAATAAAATACTTTTTATTAGTTTTTTTCGGTGTCTTGTTTTTCTAAAGGAATAACCGAAACATAAGAACGGTCGTTTCTTTTCTTTTTGAACTCAACAATACCATCTGTCATTGCAAATAGGGTATGGTCTGTGCCGATGCCTACATTCAGGCCGGGATTATGAACTGTGCCTCTCTGGCGGACAATAATATTTCCGGAAGTGGCAAGCTGACCTCCATATATTTTTACTCCTAATCGTTTGCTGTGTGATTCGCGCCCGTTGGTCGAACTACCAGCACCTTTTTTGTGTGCCATATCTGTTAATTTTTAATTATTAGCGAAATTAAACAAGAATATCTTCGATCTGTATTTTGGTCATATATTGTCTGTGGCCATTGGATTTCTGATATCCTTTTCTTCTTCTCTTTTTAAAAACGATCACTTTGTCGCTTTTCATATGCGACAGTATTTTTGCACTGATGCTGGCTCCTTCAACATTTGGGGTTCCAACTTTTACTGTTCCGGAGTTGTCAACGAGCAGTACTTTATCAAAAGTAACAGCAGATCCTTCTTCTCCCGGGAGGCGGTGAACAAAAACTTCCTGTTCTTTTTCAACCTTGTATTGTTGTCCAGCGATATCAACTATTGCGTACATTATAAATAAATTTATGTTTTTTAAAATGGACTGCAAAGATATACAAAGTTTTATTACCAAATACGTTCAAAGAATTTTTTTTTCAATAAAATTTTCAAATTAATTTGTTGAACTGAAAAAAATATATACCTTTGCACTCCCTAAAAAAAGATTAGCAATGAAAAGAACATTTCAGCCATCGCAACGCAAAAGAAAAAACACACACGGGTTCCGTAAAAAAATGGAATCAGCAAACGGACGCAGGGTTTTGGCAAACCGCAGAGCAGAAGGAAGGCATAAATTAACCGTTTCTGACGAAAAACAGCACAAAAAGTAAATTTATATAAATTCATAGTAATTTAATAAAAACATTTAATTTTGAGGAGATAATTGAGTTTGTCTCCTCAATTTTTTTTTAATATAGTGCTCATGGGCTTTTTTTCCTGGTTTGTAATTGTAATAGTAATTGGCTGGTTATTTTTTATTTATGTTTTTCCGTTCCTTCTGAAGCGCTACCTGAAAAGGATCTCCAAAAGATTTGAAAATCAGGCACAACAAGCATCGAAACCCGAAAAAAAAGACGGATCTGTGAGCATTGATTATATACCGGAAGAACTCCAGAAAAATGACAAAGAAGCACCTGGAGACTACGTGGATTTTGAAGAAATCGAAAAAAAATAAAATACCTATGAAAAATTTTGATTACAAGAAAATTATACCGTATGCAGTTGCCATTGCAGTGTTCGTTTGTATCGTCCTCATCTATTTCAGTCCCCTGCTCGACGGCAAACAGCTATACCAGAGCGATATTGTCAATTATAAAGGTTCCGCTCAGGAAATAAAGGATTTCCGGAATGCAACCGGTGACGAAGCCCTCTGGACCAACTCCATGTTCGGTGGGATGCCGGCCTTCCAGATCGATGTTTCTTTTAAAACCAATATTGCAAAGGTTTTCAACAATATATTTAAACTCTGGCTTCCGCATCCTGCCAGTATTTTATTTGTGCTCCTCATTTGTTTTTTTATTTTGCTGGTCACCTTGAAAGCCGACCCATGGCTGGCTATGGTCGGGGCTATTGCTTTCGCCTTTTCATCATACTTTTTTCTCACGATCGCTGTGGGGCATAATGCAAAAACCCTCGCTATAGCATATATGCCCGCCGTATTATCCGGTATCCTCATGGCATACAGAGGCAGGTATCTGCTGGGTGCAGCGATCACCATGCTGTTTCTCGCCATCGAAATATCGGTGAACCATGTTCAGATGACCTATTATTTTATGATGATCGTTGGATTTGTTGTATTGTTTGAATTTATTTATGCTATCATCAAAAAAAGCATTCCGAATTTTCTGAAAGCTTCCGCATTTCTAATTGTGGCGGCTGGAATTTCAGTTATTCCCAATATTTCAAACCTGTGGACATCGTCAGAATACATGGAGGAAACCATACGAGGCAAGCCGGAGCTCACTTCCAACAGCGAGGTCAGATCTTCCGGACTGGATAAAGACTATATTACACAGTGGAGCTATGGAGTAGGAGAGACATTTTCGTTAATGATACCGAATGTAAAGGGTGGGGGCGATGCGATGATCGGCGAATCAAAATCCGCGCTGGATAATGTGGACAGGAATTTGCGCAAAGAAATCGCCAAACAGAATCATTACTGGGGCAATATGCCTTTTACTGCAGGGCCTGTATACGCCGGCGCTTTTATCTGTTTTCTTTTTGTCCTCGGGCTTTTTATTGTGAAAGGAAAGCTGAAATGGGCGTTGTTTGGCGTTACGGTGCTTGCCATATTATTGTCTTGGGGGCATAATTTCATGCCGCTCACCGATTTTTTCATTGATTATGTACCTTTTTATAGCAAATTCAGGGCTGTGTCCTCTATATTAATTATTGTGGAGTTGACAATTCCTTTGCTGGCCATACTTGCCCTGAAAGAAATTGCCGATAATCCGAAACTGGTCAAAGAACAGAAAAAGTTTTTCTTTATTGCACTTGGGTTGACAGCCGGGCTGACACTGCTTTTCGTTGTGATGCCCAAAACGTTTTTTGATTTTATTAAAAATACCGAAACGGCACAATTTGATGAATATGTGAAACAAGGCGCAAACCAGAATCAGATTGATCAATTCATAAGTAATCTGGAAATTGCACGCATTTCGATTTTCAGGATGTCGTGCCTGCGTACCCTGGCGTTTATATTGATTGGCGCCGGGATGCTCTGGGCTTATGCTTCGGTAAAAAAGATGAGCAAATATATTTTATATGCCGGTGTTGCCGTGTTGATACTTATTGATATGGTTCCCGTAGATAAAAAATATCTTAATAATGATAATTTTATTGCTAAGAATAAAAATGAGAATCCATTCACCCCGTCAAATGCCGACCAGGCAATACTGGCAGACACCACCGCCTCATACCGGGTGCTGAACCTTACGGTAGGTAATTTCACTACCGATGGCTCAACTTCCTATTATCATAAATCGATAGGCGGCTACCACGCGGCCAAACTCCGCCGTTACCAGGATCTGATAGAACACCGCCTGGTGAAAGAGCACGACCGGCTGATAAAAACCCTGCAGGCAGGTGCGCCGGATTCCGTATTGACAGCAACTTTGTACGGCCTTACCTCCCTGAATATGCTGAATACAAAATATTACATTTATAATCCCGAGGCACGGCCACTGAGGAACCCTGCCGCATTGGGCAACGCGTGGTTTGTAGAAAATGTGAAGATGGTTGCCAATGCCGATGAGGAAATCAAGGCCATCGAAAACTTTATCCCGGCAACCACCGCTGTCGTCGACAAACGCTTCGAAAAGGAAATAAGCACCTTTAAGGGAGAAAAAAATCCGGCATCGACCATAGTCCTTTCAGATTATAAGCCCAACCATCTGACCTATGAAGTAAAAAATCTGACCGCCAACCAGCTTGCTGTATTTTCCGAAATCTATTATGATAAAGGCTGGAATGCTTATATAGACGGGAAAGAAACACCTTATTTTCGCGCGAACTATGTGCTGCGCGCCATGGTTGTACCGGCAGGCGAACATAAAATTGAGTTTAAATTTGAACCCAAATCGTATTTTACCGGAGAAAAAGTTTCGTTAGCCGGCTCTGTCTTATTTGTGCTGATCGTTGTTGCTGCCCTGTTTTTTGAATACCGCAGAAAAAAGAAAACACCCATTGAGCCCCAGGCAAAAAATGAGGAAATACCTGTGATACCCTTGACAAGTAAGGGGAAACAGAATGTTGTCCCCAAAAGAAAATAAAAGGTGCAACCCGAACCACAGCAAAACAGCATGATCGTTGTTGTCGATTACGGTATGGGAAATATTGGCTCAATTGTCAATATGATAAAAAAAGCCGGGGGAGAGAGTATGGTTTCTTCCGATATTAAAATTATTGGTGATGCAAAAAAACTAATAATCCCTGGCGTGGGCTCTTTTGATAATGGGATGAGAAACCTTCACGACTTAGGATTGATCGATGTCCTGTGTAAAAAAGTACTGGTAGAAAAGATTCCGATCCTGGGCATATGCCTGGGTATGCAGCTTTTTGCAAAAAGCAGCGAAGAAGGGGTTTTGCCGGGTCTGGGATGGGTAGATGCTGCATGTAAAAAATTCCATTTCACGGGTCAAAATCAGAAACTACGCATTCCGCATATGGGCTGGAACGAAGTTAACATCAAAAAGAAAGATGGGATTTTCAGGAATATGTATGACGACGCTTCATTCTACTTTGTACATTCGTATCATGTGGAGTGCAGCAACGCAGAAGATGTTGCTGCTACGACAGGCTATGGTTTTGAGTTTACCTCAAGCCTGCAGCATCAGAATATTTTTGCAACGCAATTTCATCCCGAGAAAAGCCATAAATACGGGCTGCTGGTCATGAAAAATTTTGTGGAGGGCTGCCATGCTTAAGATACGTGTTATACCATGCCTCCTGCTGAAAAATGATGGACTTGTCAAATCTGTTAAGTTTAAGGCTCCGACTTACGTTGGCGATCCTATCAATGCTGTTAAAATTTTCAACGATAAAGAAGTTGACGAACTGCTTTTTATTGATATTGAAGCTACAAAAAAAGGCCGGGAACCCAATTATGACCTGATCGCGCGTATCAGTGGCGAGGCATTTATGCCTTTCGGCTATGGCGGTGGCATAACCACGGTGGCGCAGGTAAAAAAACTTGCCAGGCTCGGAGTCGAAAAAGTTTCGCTCAATGCCTGTGCGCGGAAAAATCCGGATATCATCACACAGGCAGCAGAAGTAGCCGGTTCGTCAAGTGTGGTGGCCTCCATAGATGTCAAAAAAGATCTGTTTGGCCGATATCGTGTTTATGATTATACGCAGCAAAAAACAACTTCTTTGGATCCCGTGGAGTTTGCACAACTCATGGAAAACAAAGGTGCCGGTGAAATTTTCCTCAATTCTGTTGATCGCGACGGGACATTTTTAGGATATGATACTGAGCTTATTAAAAAAGTATCGCAGGCGGTTACGGTGCCGGTGATAGCCTCAGGGGGTGCCGGCAGTATAGGGCATTTTGCCGATGCTGTTAAAAGCGGGGCTTCCGCTGTGGCTGCAGGCAGTTTCTTTATTTTTTACGGGCCACACAGGGCTGTGCTGATTACCTATCCGGAAAAAAGTGCGCTGAAAGAGATTTTTAAATAAGGGATGGCGCATGCCGCTTACTTTTTCGATTTTATCATATTTTTTACTTTTAAAAATACCTTATCAGCCAAATCGTTGGCATCATCGGAAACTTTCAGAAAATAGCAGACTACAGCATAAACGAGGATGATGGGTACCGAAACCATTAAAATCTGCAATATCGGGTTGTGGAGCTTTGGGAATAGATAGGATACAAAAACCAGCACAACAAGGAGCAAAATCACTTTTAATGTGTTGAAGGTAAACGGTTGTATTTTCCATTTTTTGTAGATAAAAACAAATTTAAAAATATTGTAAAGTACAATAGATATCAAAACGGATAGACAGGCGCCGTAGATATTGAGGACGGGAATCAGTATCAGGTTGAGGATTATGGTAAGTATTCCTATGGCAAACAACAGTACCAGGTTGAATTTGTAGTGTTTGTGCGAATTCATCAGTATTTCGGTATTCACGCCTGTGGCGGCATCAATAAAGCGGGCCAGGCCAATAAAAAGCGCCACATATTTACCCGCGATGTATACCGAACTGTTGGGGATAAGAGAAAAAATGGCTTCAATATTTACCCAGATTACCAGAAAGATCAGTCCTGCAACGATAGCCTGGTTTATAGAAGTTTTTTTGTAAATTTCGTTGATTTTGTCAATGTCGTTGTTTTTCCATGCATCGGCAATTATTGGTACGGAAATCTGGGCAATGGCTTTACGTGGCACTTCAATTACATTGCCCAGGAGGTAAGAGATGGAGTACACCCCGGCAAAGTACAATCCCGACAGGGAGCTGAGCATGATAACATCCATACGGGCCACGGCAAAGGCGCCCAGACTCCCGAAAAATACAAAGATGCCATAAGTAATCATTTGTTTCCGCAGTTCGGGAGTTACAAAGCTGAAATCGGGCTTGAAATGAAGGGTGTGCATCGACCGCAGGTACAGGATCAGCACTATCAGCGATATGCCATAGGAAAGCACATAAAAATTAATAAAAGTCTTAAAGCTGATAAGTTGCGATAACAGCAGCAAAATAATCAGAAGGTACATAAACTTATTCAGCACTTCCCTTAACAGGTTGGGGACAACTATCCTGTATTGCAGGCTGCTGTATGTTTCAAAGATCTGGGAATACATCACGATAAAAATCAGTGGGATAAAATAGTAATAGTAGTCTACAATGAGCGGTGATTTTTGTATAAAAAACCCGGCAAACTGTTCGTGGAAAATCAGCAACAACGACCCCAGCACCAGAAACCCCAGCGCAGGTATTGATATCATATAAAAAAGAAAACCGTTGTCTTTTTTGCTTTTATCCCTGAAATAGCTGTAAAACTTTGTGGCTACACTCCAGATTCCCAGTTGGGCCAGCATGGCAAACATATAGCTGCCGTCGTACAATACACGGGTAAGGCCAATCTGTTCGGGCGATAAAATAAGCGGCGAGAGCAGCAAAAGGTTTACATAACCCAGCATCATGCCACAGTAGATCACGATAGTGCTTTTTATGCTTTGCCTTTTTATTATGCCCACTTTGCTGCTGGTTTTTGCGCAAATTTAAAGTAAAGTTTTACACTCCATAAAAAAATACATTAAAAGACGAATATTTTCTCAACGGATTTTGGCCGGTATTATTTTATTTTTTTCGTAAAGATAATGTTGGCATTGAGTTGCCGGGGCAGCATATAAAATAAGTATATCCCAAATTCAGCATTAGAATATTCCTTATGCGTAGCATTAGAAAATTATTGATGTAATTGTTTGAAATTAACCAATATACAATGTCATTTTTAATGCTGAATCGACAAAGTAAATGTAATTCCCGACAGAAAAAAAATGTCGGGAAACATTTACTAAATCGGGATTAACCCAACTAAAGCATTAGTTCGCAAACTCCTAATGCTTAATTTGGGTATATGAAACATGATTCGGCGGCAAATAAAAATTTATCAATACTTTTGCAAAAAAAATATTTAAATGAGATACGCCATTATCACCCCGGTTTTTAATGAAGAGAAGAGTGTGAAAAACTTGCTGGACTCGGTGGTCAATCAGACACTCAAGCCCGGGCAGTGGGTGATTTATGATGATGGTTCTAAAGATAATACGGCTGCAATTATCAATGAGTACGTGAGTAAATACCCGTGGATAAAACTTGTACAGAACACGGCAAAAAAGAAACACATGGCCGGCTCGAATATCGCGCGGATCTTTAACAATTGCTACAGAAATTATGTGGATGCCGGCATGGATTTTATTGTAAAACTTGATGCCGATCTGACTTTTGAGCCTGATTATTTTGAATCCATTGCACGGCATTTCAGCGAAAACAAAAAGCTGGCAGTCTGCGGAGGTGTTTGCCTGGTTGAAAAAAACGGCGAATGGAACCTCGAAAAGATCACCAACAAGGACCATGTCCGTGGTGCTATAAAAGCATACCGAAAAGAGTTTCTTGATCTGATCGGCGGGCTGAAAGAAATTGACGGCTGGGATGCTGTGGATGAAATGCTGGCAAAATTTCACAACTATACGATACTTGCCGACCTCAATCTGAAAGTGCTGCATCACCGGCCTACCGACAACAAGACCGGCCATCTGAAAGCACACAAAATGACCGGCCGCGGTTGCTATTATGAGGGCTTTAATTTCTGGGTTGCCTGTATTTCCTGTTCCAAACGAATTATGTATAAACCTGTAATCATCGGGCCATTTGTAGCCATCGGCACGTATATCCTGATGTTTTTTGGAAAGGAAAAACCGGTGGTGACTAAGGAAGAAGCCCGTTTTATAAATAAGCTCGTGTTTAAAAATGCCATGAAAAAAGTTTTCGGATGATCGACAATAAAAAATATTACGAGCAATATCAATGGGATGTTATTGATGAAGAAGGGCTTTCCGGAAAGATCAGCAAATTTTTTGAAACAATTCCTGACGATGTTACTTCTATAATAGATATCGGTTGCGGCAATGGTATCATCACCAACGAACTTGGGAAAAAATTCACTGTTTTGGGCGTCGACCGAAGCGCCAATGCTCTTGCGCATGTAAAAACCGAAAAATTGCAGGCGTCCTCAGCCAATATCCCGTTGCCTGATGTTTCGTATGATATGGTGCTTTCAAGTGAAATGATCGAGCATCTTGATGAAGAGACGCTGCAGAAAACGGTAAACGAAATAAAAAGATTATCGAAAAAATACATTTTTATCACGGTTCCCAACGGCGAAAACCTAAATAAATTCCAGCTACATTGCCCCGAATGCGGAAAAAATTATAACCATTCCTATCATCTGCATAGCTTTACTTTAGAAAAACTTAAGGATCTTTTTTCAGGATATAAAGTTGAAAAAGCTTTTTATTATGGAACTCCGGTACGCAGATATAATAATGTATTGGCCAAATTAAAAATGAAGATATGCCCTCCGGCTTCCTGGTTTCCTTATTTTGCAAAAAAAACAAAAGATGAAAAGACCATGTGCCCATTTTGCGAGCACGAATTTGTTCATAATTACAGGTTCAATCTTTTGGCATTTCTCATCGATGCTTTCAATATGGTCATTTCCCGTAAAGTTCCTTACTGGATCTTTGTTTTATTCCAGAAATAATTGAGGTCAGATAGCTTCTGAATTACCGTGTAATTATAGGCGTAAAAAATCAGTATTTGATAAATTTCGCCGCTTTTATTCCGGTCTCCGTATATACTTTTATAAAATACAAGCCTTTCGGATAATTCAGGACATTCAGGCTGATATTTCTTGTATTTTTATAATTTTCAGATAAGAGTTTCTTTCCTGAAATATCAAAAATCTCAATTTGTTGAATGGCGTTCGATTCGATATTAATAATCTCTGTTGCCGGATCAGGATAAACCTGAAATTGGACGGACACTGAATTATTTTCTTTGACCCCAACACTTATTGTAAATTCCCACAAATCAGTATTAAAATTGGTGATATTTGATATTCCAAAACCACAGTAACCCGTGTTAGCAATGGTAAAACCTGTAAGGTCATCTCTATATCCGCCTGTAAAATCACCAATCCAGTTCCAATTGTCACTATTATAATTGTATTGCCAAACATCTTTTTTCAATTGCCCTGCATATCCACCCACGACATAACCATCATCACCAACATAAAAACTTGCCGGGGAATAAAGACCGCCGCCCGGGAAATCAGCTTTTTGAATCCATGTATCTGTTGAAGCGGTATATAGCCATAGGTCATCACAAAGTACAGAGCCGGTGGTAATGCCTAATCCAAAGAAAAACCTGTCCTTGCTTCTGAAACTGGCGCCATGTATTCTTGTGCTGCCCGGAAAACTTGTTTTTTGTGTCCATGAGTCTGTGGCCGGCTCATACATCCACCAGATGTTTTGTTGATTTTGATTAACATCTAAACCAATTCCAACATATATTTTATTATCTATGGTATAGCTAATTGCTCCGCCCAAAGCGCCAAATGGCAGGTTGGTTTTTTGTGTCCATGAATCGGTGGCCGGGTTATAAGACCAAAAATCACCTAAGACGGTGTTATTTCCGGCTCCGCCATTCCAATGTACCCCACCCATCATATAGGCAATCCCGTTCACAACCTCAATATTGGTTCTTCTTCTGGATGTGCCGGGCATATTTGCTTTTTGAGACCATGTGTCAGTTAACTTATCATAAGCCCACATATCCTGAAAATTAAGGACACCATTGCCTGTGCCGCTGCAAACATAAGCTTTGTTGCCAATTACAAAACTAACCGCCCCATAGCGACCCGGTGCAGGCAAACTTGCTTTTTGTGTCCATCCGTAAACTTGCGCAAAGAGAGGCGCTGTGAATAGTAGATAGGATATGCAAAATATTGTAATATTTTTCACAATAATAGGTTTATCAGACAAAAATACTTTTTTTTTAATGATATTGCATTCTTGAATAAAAGTAATTTTAATTAAATATCTGATTTCTTCACCCCAAATACTCCAAGCGCTTTATAGATCTTAAAGAAAAGTTTGTAATAAAACGAGTTGAAATAAGAAGGATAATCGTGAAATGATTTTACAGGGGCGTTCATGATCTTATCATAGGATTCTCGGGTAAGATTGAATTTGCTGATCACATATTCTTCTTCCGAACGGGCCATTTCATCGCTGATGGCGGGAACCTTCATCTCTTCGAGGGCGGCTTCACGTGTTATTTGTCCTGCCATGATCAGGCTTGACAAATGCGCCCTTCTTTTATCGAAGCCAAATTTTTGAGGAAGTATTTGCGACTGATAAAAATGTGTGTAGATAGATTCGTGATGCTTGCCGCCATAATCTTCCCAGCCCAGTTCATTGATGAGGATCTTTTTTGCCTCCTCTTTGTCATAATTTATATAATTCAGGATACTGATATATTTGATCTTGCGGAGAACAATATAGTAGAATAGCCGCAGGATGCCATAATGCGGAAAAGTTGTCAGCCGGGCGGTGCCGAATTTCTTTTGCAGTGATTTGATATATTTCCAGTCGCTGTGGCCTTGTGACCATGCTTTAGGGAGTATAGATTCAGAAGTAATGTTTGTTCCAGCCAGTATGTATTTCACATGATGTTTTGCAGCAATTTTATATAGAAGCGCGGTGATGGCGTGGTCGGAAGGCACTTCGGAGTCGGGTGTGGAAGCTTTCAGAAATGAAAGCTGCAGATCTTTGAATTCTTCCCAGTCAATAACATGAGTGTAAAGGTCTATATCAAGTTTTTTAAGGGTTTTTTCAATATTGGTTACCGCAATTCTCGAATTCCAACCGTTGTCTAAGTGAACGGCCAGCGGGTTAAGCCCGTTTTTCTTTACTAAATATGCGGCATAAGTGCTGTCGACGCCACCGCTGACACCAATGATGCAATCGTATTTTTTATTTTTTCCTAAAGTCTTAATTTTTTCAGCCAGGGCTTTCAGGCTTTTTTCTTTTTCTTCCATACTCAACGAGATAGGAGGCCTGTTAAGCATTTTAAGCGCCTGTGAACAGTGGTTGCAAGTCCCGTTTTCATCAAAAATGATCTCCGGGTCAGAGGTATCCATGATACAACGCCGGCAAATTTTATATTCTGTCATTATACTTGATTTTATTAGCTCTGTAACAGAAGCGATTTAAAAGATGTGTAAAAATAGTAAAAGGCAAAATTAAAACAATTTTCAAGGGAAGGATGTTAATATTTTTGCATGTCTTAAATCCTGTTTTTTGTCTGTTTTACTTTTTTGACATTTGAATGGTTCACCAGAAATACGCCCAGCAGGATCAGTGCGATCCAAAACAGGTACACCGGTTCAAAAGCTTCCCCGTCGGCTATGCCCCATATGATGGCTACTACGGGCAACAAATAGGTGATAGATGCGGCAAACAACACCCCGGAAGTTTTGATCAGTGTATTGTGGAGAATGACAGCTATTCCCGATCCGAAAACCCCGAGTATGGCTATATATCCCAAGCCTTCTAATGCTCCGGGTTGTGTTGTCAGTAGGGGTACAAAGTCCGTGAAAAGGAACAACACGATTAAAGCCGGGATGCCAATGATCAGGAAAGCGAAAGCCGTGATGGTGACCGAATCGGTATTTTCCAGGTGTTTTTTTACAACATTAAGATTGATCGCGTATAGCACCGTGGCTACCATGATGTAAATGCCATAACTGAAATTAAAATCCAGGGTTTTGTTTCCGCTGATGCTCATCAGGCCGATAGTCCCGGCCAGTCCGATAAAAACGCCCGTGATGTTTATCCATTTTGCCTTGTAACTGAAAAAAAGCAGCCCGACCACGAGGGCGAATAATGGTGTAAGTGAATTGAGCACACCGGCAAGCGAACTGTCGATGCCGGTCTGTGCCTTTGCAAAAAGAAATGCAGGGATACCGTTGCCGATAATACCCACAATTGAAATATACCAGAGTTTTTTCCGGTCAACTTTTTTGATGGAGCGAATAACAAAAGGGATAAGAAAAATACATGCGATGCTGATACGTAGCAGGGCAAGCTGTGTATGTGAATAATGTTCCAGGCCGCGTTTCATCAGGATGAACGAACTTCCCCATGTCAGCACGAGTATCAGTAAAATTCCCCAGCCAATCAAGGTAGTCCCGGAGCGTTTTTTAATCATTTTTGAAAATTCTTCATCTTATTTACCAACCAGCTTATAGTACAAAGCTGTGAAAAATCCCGTGTATTCTTATGATTCTATGTGTTACTAATACCGCGATCTATTTCTTTACAGGGTACCCTCTTTTCTTAGACATTTCCTCAAGCCTTTTCTGGAATCCGGAGACTTTCAAGGGTTTTTTCCTGTTTTCCTGAATACGTGCATGTATCTTTTCTTCGTTGACAAACTTTCTGAACAGGAACATCTGTGCGAAAGTGATCAGGTTGGCCAACAGGTAATAATAACTCAATCCGGAGGCAAAGTCGTTGAAAAACCCAAGGAACATCACCGGCATGGCATACATGATGAATTTCATTCCGGGCTGGGAGGTGGTGCCCATCATCTGGTTATTGAGCTTGGTATATAAAATGGTGGAAATGGTCATCAGCAGGCAGAACAAGCTGACGTGGTCGCCGTAAAACGGAATGCTGAATCCTCCGGGGAAGTTCCATATGGAATCATACGACGACAAATCCTCGGCCCACAGAAAAGGTTGCTGCCGCAGTTCGATAGATGCCGGGAAAAACCTGAACATTGCAATAAGTATTGGCATTTGAAGCAGCATAGGTACACAGCCGGCCATGGGGTTGATACCTGCTTTTTTGTATAAAGCCATAGTTGCCTGCTGCTTTTTCATGGCATCTTCCTTTTTGGGAAATTTTTGTCCTATCTCGTCCACCTCGGGTTTCAGCACCCTCATGCGTGCCGAGGATAAGTAGGTTTTATAAGCAATAGGGAATAAAACTATTTTGAGTAAGATGGTCAGTATCAGGATGATGATTCCGTAATTTATCCCATAGGTTTCCAGCCAGTTGAATACGGGAATAACGGCGGCCCTGTTTATCCAGTGCAGCAGGAAAAATCCCCAGCCCAGCGGTATCTGGCGTTCCATATCAAGATCGTAGGCGTTCAGGATCTTGTACTTGTTAGGCCCGAAATATACCGACATCGGGATATTTTGTTCAGGCCCTTTCTCATAGGGAAAGGTAATTGCAGCCGTTAATGTTTTCAGGTAGCCGGGGAAAAGAGTGTCTTTTTGTTTCACTGTTTCAACTGAGGCTTCTTTAAAACTTTCTTTGGAGATGATGGTGGCAGAAAAAAACTGTTGTTTGAACGATACCCATTTGATGTTGGCAAGTTTATCTTTTTTATCATCTTTATTTTCTTTCAGATAATCAACTTTGTCTTCTTTGGGTTTAAAATATATATTCGTATTTATCAGTTCGTTTTTGGCGCTTTTTTCCTGCTGTTTCAGGTCTAGTCGCCAGTCGAAAGCAATATAGGTGCTGTTGTCATCGATAACATCCTGCATATTCTCAATATTGATGTTAAATCCCATCATGTAGTTATCGGCCCTGAGCGTATAAAGGTACTCGATGTATTTTGAGGTGTTTTTCAAGGTGTCGGAAGCGTTGGGGTAAAGGCGAAGAGCAAAACTCACAGAGTCTTTGCCTTTGATAACAATAGAATCTTTGCCCGCAAAGCGTTTGTCGGCACAGTAAGGCTCGAAATACAGTCCGCTGGTATTAATGTCTTTGTAGCCCGACAGAAAAGTCATAGCGTAGTTTGAAGTGTCCGTATCAAAAAGGATCAGTGGCTTGCCGTCGAAAGTTTTATACGTCTTCAACTCTACATAAGAAATACCGCCGCCACGGGATGAAATTTTAATTTTTACAAGTGAATCCTCAAGAATAAAATGCTTGTTCTGGCCGATGGCAGAAGCTGAGAATTTTCCATATCTTTTATTTGTTTCATTTATGGTGTCCTTACTGGTTCCGGCGATGGTATCATTAACCTGAGCCTTGCTAATGCTGTCCTGTTCAATTTTTTGAATGCTGTCTGCTTTTGCCTTGGCAATGGAGTCTTTGTGTTGCTGCAGGTTCTTTTGTGCCCATTCGGTAGAGTCTTTCTTGAATTTTGCAAGCCGTTCTTCTTTCGATGGTGCGGTAAGCAGGCTGTAGCCGATAAGAATACCAAAAATCAGCAGTACTCCTACTATTGTATTAATTGTGCCCTTATTCATGTTTTAGATCGCTTAAATTGAGGTGCAAAGATAAAGAAAAAATAATCGCTTTTCGTACAATAATAATAAATGAGACCAAACACTCACCCGGCACAAATTTTAATCTTTGTCCGCGAATTATCTTTTTTCGTCTTCATTTTTTATGAGTGTTAATATGGTGTTAATGGTGTTTTTGCTTTTGAAAAGTATCCGCCGATTTCTTATATTTGCGAAAAATATAATTTTTTAATCATTTATTTTTAATCCCATGAATATACTAAAATCTTTTTTATCACTGGCTTTGGTCGTGCTGGTATTGAACAGCTTTGCCCAGGTTGAAATTAAACTGAACGCAACAAAGAGCGAATTCAGGATTTTAGAGAGCAGCCCATACAAAATCAAAGCAAGAACTACCGTTGACAGGATAAAAACCCTGCAGGTTTCTACTGTCGAAGGCAATTTTATTGAACTTGGATTAAGCGGCTTCTCGGTAAAATACGATGCAGGTAAACCCAAGCTCCCTGTTTACAGCAAACTGATAGAGATCCCTTACGGTGCGGAAGTTCAGGTAAATATTATCAGCTATAATGAACAGAATATTGAATTGTCTAGGACAGGCATCGCTCAAAAGATCATTCCTTCACAGCCTTCGGTATCCAAAAGTGCCGACCCTGCTGAAATACCTTTTTATTACGACAGGGCTTTTTACCAGACCAATGCTTTTACACAGGCTGAGATGGTTACTGTGGAAACGGCTGGTGTCATGCGCGGGGTTCAGCTCGGAAACCTTACGGTGTCGCCATTACGTTATAATCCTGTTACCAATGTGCTGAAAGTATACAACGACCTGGTCTTTGAAGTAATTTTCAAACATCCCGATATTGCTCTTACCGAGCAGATGAAAGAAAAATACTATTCGCCCTTTTTTGAAACATCCCTGAATACCATGATCAACCATACAGCGCCGGCAACAAAAGATGTGATTTCCAAATATCCCATCAAATATGTCATCATCTCGCTGTCGTCTTTCGAATCCGCTTTAAAACCCTTTATTTACTGGAAACGACAGAAGGGCTTTACAGTTATTGAAAAGTATTATACTTCAGCACCAACTGCAGCAACGGTAAAGACTTATATCCAGGGACTTTATGATGCCGGCACTTCCAACGATCCTGCACCCACCTTTATCCTGCTGGTAGGGGATGTTGCTCAAATACCAACCTATGATGACAACTCATCAATAGGAACACATAAAACGGATCTATATTACTTTACTATGGACGGCACAAGCGACAATATCCCGGATATTTATTACGGACGTTTCAGTGCTACAACCACCACACATGTGACTAACCAGGTAAACAAAACCCTGCAGTATGAAAAATACACGATGCCGAAAAAAACCTATATGGACACGGTTGTGATGGTTGCAGGAGAAGATGGATCCAATGATGCAACATACGGAAACGGACAGATTAACTATGGTACGTCAAATTATTTTAATGCGGCGCATGGAATATATTCCTATACGGTCATCCATCCGAATAATACTGAAACAATTGCCGGGGCTAATATGAGGGCTGTGTTGTACAAAGGAGTGGGCTTTGCCAATTATACAGCACATTGTGGCTCAGCGGGATGGTCAGAGCCGGGTTTTTCAACAACGCAGATTGCCAGCATGTATAATGCCGACAAGTATGGCTTGATAGTGGGAAACTGTTGTCAGTCCAACACTTTTAATGATACCGAATGTTTTGGGGAGGCCATGTTAAGAGCATATCCCAACAAGGGAGCGGTCGGTTACATTGGTGGGTCGGATTATTCTTATTGGAATGAAGATTATTATTGGGGCGTTGGGGCACGTAGCAGCATCAGCGCCAACCCGACATATAGTGCGAGCGCCCTGGGGGCATACGACTGTATGTTCCACGATCATGGTGAGCCAAAGACTTCCTGGTATTATACCAATGATCAGATGAGATATGCCGGATTACTTGCTGTTCAGGCCAGCGGCAGCAGCGCTGCCTATAAGTTGTACTACTGGGAAATTTATCACCTGATGGGAGATCCCTCAGTGATGACTTATTTTTCTGTTCCTGATTCCATGCCTGTAGCGTATACCAATCCACAAAATGTCGGCATCACTTCGCTGGTAGTAAATACCGTTGAAGATGCCTATGTGGCGGTATCACATGCCGGTGTGCTGCTCGATGCTGAACTGGCCCCTGTCGGAGGTGTTACGACTTTAAATTTTGCAGCGATTACTCAACCCGACACTTTGGATGTTGTGGTGACCAAGCAAAATAAGCAGCCCTATATCGGAACCCTGATCGTGAATGCCGCCAGTATTCCGTTGGATGCCGAGCTGGTAAGCATCAATAATCCTACAGGAACCTATTCCTGTACGGGGATCAACGTGGTACCGCAGGTTACGGTGCGTAACGCCGGCACAACCACCCTCACCAGTTTCAGGATAACCTATCAGATTACCGGAGGCAGTCAGCAGATTTATAACTGGTCGGGCAGCCTGGCCAGCTATCAGACCGTCAACATCGACCTTCAGGCAGTATCCATCCCTGCCGGAACCAGCAGCTTTACCGCAACTACTTCGCTGCCTAACGGCGTTGCCGACCAGAACACGGCAAACGATAGCAAGACTAAAGGTATCACTGCAAGCAACCTGCCCATCAGTGCCGATTTCAGTGCTTCGGCAACCACTTCTTGTGATGCACCCCTCTCTGTCAGTTTTACCAACAACAGCACCAATACCACTACCTATTTATGGGATTTCGGCGATGGTTCTACCAGCACGGAAGCTAACCCAACCCATAGTTATTTGGCACTCGGAAATTATAACGTTATTCTCACGGCATCGGCAGGAGTTTGCGGAACTGATACAGAAACAAAAGCCGCATACATTAAAGTCGGCGCAGACCTGCCCGTGGGTTATGACGAATCCCGCTGCGGCCCGGGAAGTGTCACTCTTAGCGCGACAGGTGCAGGAACGATGAATTGGTACAATGCCATTAGCGGCGGCACTTCTCTTGCTACAGGGCCATCCTATACGACACCTTCCCTTGCTAGTACCACAAATTATTATGTTGATCAAACTATTGTTTCTCCGCTGGAATATGTGGGTAAGGTAAACAAAGAAACAGCGGCAACCTTACATACCAATAATAGTTATTGGCTAGTTTTCGATTGCTATTCCCCGGTGGTTTTGAAATCCGTAAAAGTATATGCAGGTGCAGCGGGTAACAGAATTATTAACCTTAGAAACAGTTCCAACACCGTAATTCAAACTACTACGGTAAATATTCCTGCAGGAGAAAGCAGGATAACTCTGAATTTTAATGTGCCTGTGGGAACCAGTTTGCAACTTGCCACCGGCACCACAAACCCAAATATGTATCGTGATAATTCAGGAGTTTCGTTCCCTTATAATTTGGCAGGTAAGATATCAATAACGGGAACCAATGCCGGTTCATCCTTGTATTATTACTATTATGACTGGGAAATTGAATCTCCTTCATGCAGCAGCGCACGCACCGAAGTTACCGCAACGATTTTATCTGCACCACCTGT